>Ga0192275_1009_pt1 | contig 96235 bp, 87 predicted proteins | sample Koala_Koa24_H3_FD_131265 | JGI IMG/M metagenome (GOLD analysis project Ga0192275, IMG submission 131265) | Enriched cells from koala feces incubated with labeled cellulose particles, San Francisco Zoo, California, United States - Koala_Koa2-4_H3 ...
GTTCAAGATGGCGATGAAGTAACAGCGGGAACACTACTTATTCAAGCAGAAGCCCAAGCCGATCAACTTCATCAAGCATGGAAAGTAGTACAACTAGTATTAGAGTGGAGTTGTGGTGTGGCACAATATACCGCAGAAATGGTGCAAAATGCCAAAGCGATAAACCCTAATGCCGTGGTGGCTTGTACGCGAAAAAGCATCCCTAACACCAGAAAATTAGCCACTGCTGCCGTGCTAGCTGGCGGTGGACATATTCACCGTCAAGGACTCAGTGAAACCCTTTTAGTCTTTACCAATCACCGTAATTTATTGGACGAACCAGAGAATTATATTGATATTGTGGCAACATTACGCCAACAAGCCCCTGAAAATAAAATCACCCTTGAAGCGGATAATTTAGCCCAGTGTCAAGCCATGTTATTGGCTAATCCTGATATTATTCAATTAGATAAATTTAGTTCAGATGATGTCAAAGCGGCTTTAGAGCTTAAGCAACAACTCAAATCTAATGTGATGTTATCCGTAGCAGGTGGGGTAAATAAAAATAATGTTGCGGATTTTGCTAAATTAGGTATTGACTTATTTATTACTTCTGCCCCTTATTATGCGATGCCAGAAGATATTAAAGTCATCATTGAGAAAAGATAAAAAACGTGATTTTACAACGCACTTTAGTATTATTTAAGCATACTAAAGTGCGGTATTTTTTCTCCCGTTTTTTAACACTTGCACCCACCAACAAAATCAAGGACAATACAGCATTAATTTTATCTATTCAAAAACAGACAAAAAATGACCTACCCACAACAAGTAAACAAACGCCGCACTTTTGCGATTATCTCTCACCCCGATGCGGGGAAAACCACGATTACAGAAAAAGTGTTACTGTACGGCAATGCCATTCAAACCGCAGGATCGGTAAAAGGCAAAGGATCGCAGCAACATGCGAAATCCGACTGGATGGAAATGGAAAAGCAACGGGGTATTTCGATTACGACTTCTGTGATGCAATTTCCTTACAACGATTGTTTGGTGAATTTGCTCGACACCCCTGGACACGAAGATTTCTCGGAAGATACCTACCGCACTTTAACCGCGGTGGACAGCTGTTTAATGGTGATTGACAGCTCAAAAGGGGTGGAAGAACGCACCATTAAATTAATGGAAGTGACCCGTTTGCGTGACACGCCGATTATCACTTTTATGAACAAGCTGGATCGTGATATTCGCGACCCGATGGAATTATTAGACGAAGTGGAAAACGTGTTGAAAATCCATTGTGCGCCGATTACTTGGCCTATCGGTTGCGGCAAACTGTTTAAAGGGGTGTATCATTTATATAAAGATGAAACCTATTTATACCAAACCGGCCTTGGACATACCATTCAAGACGTTCGCATTATCAAGGGATTAAACAATCCTGAATTAGATCAAACCGTGGGCGATGATTTGGCACAACAGTTGCGTGATGAATTGGAACTCGTTCAAGGGGCGAGCAATGAGTTTGATCAGGATTTATTTATTAACGGCGAATTAACCCCTGTTTATTTTGGGACGGCGTTGGGGAATTTCGGCGTGGATCATTTCTTAGACGGGCTAACCCAATGGTCGCCCGCTCCGCAAGCTCGTCAAGCGGATACCCGTTTAGTGGAAAGTTCAGAGCAAAAATTCAGCGGTTTTGTGTTTAAAATTCAAGCCAATATGGATCCAAAACACCGTGACCGCGTGGCATTTATGCGAGTGGTATCGGGTAAGTATGAAAAAGGCATGAAACTTCGCCACGTGCGTCTCGGTAAAGATATGGTGATTTCTGATGCCTTAACCTTTATGGCAGGCGACCGCACCCACGCTGAAGAAGCCTACGCAGGCGACATTATCGGCTTGCATAACCACGGCACCATTCAAATTGGTGATACCTTTACCCAAGGGGAAGATCTGAAATTTACAGGGATTCCGAACTTCGCTCCTGAATTATTCCGCCGTATTCGTTTGAAAGATCCGCTCAAACAAAAGCAATTACTCAAAGGCTTGGTACAACTTTCCGAAGAAGGAGCGGTGCAAGTGTTTCGTCCGTTAATAAACAACGATTTAATTGTTGGTGCAGTGGGTGTGTTGCAGTTTGATGTGGTAGTTTCTCGGTTGAAATCCGAATATAACGTAGAAGCCATTTACGAAAATGTGAATGTGGCAACCGCTCGTTGGGTGGAATGTGCTGATGTGAAAAAATTTGAAGAATTTAAACGCAAAAATGAGCAAAATTTAGCCTTAGACGGTGGCGATAATTTAACCTATATTGCCCCAACCATGGTAAATCTGAATTTAGCTCAAGAACGTTATCCTGATGTGACATTTTTTAAAACGAGGGAACATTAATTTGCAAGCTACACCATCGTTAATACAATCAGAACAACTCGCTGAAATAAGGGAGCAAATGTTGAAATTTGCACTACTTCAACTACGAGATATGACCATTGCAGAAGATATGGTGCAAGAAGCCTTATTAAGTGCGCTGAAAAATATTGATAGTTTTCAACGTCAATCTGCATTAAAAACATGGATTTTTGCTATTCTGAAAAATAAAATTATTGATTATTTACGTCAAAAAGATCGTTTTGTACTTGAAAGTGACCTTGTGGATGATGATGAAGAAAATAACCCATTTTTCGATCAAAATGGTCATTGGAAAACAGAATATTATCCTGAAAGCTGGCAAGAAAATGCGGTTTATTCAGATGAATTCTGGCTATTATTTGAAACCTGTTTAACCCATTTGCCAGCTAAGCAAAGCCGTGTTTTTATGATGCGAGAATATTTAGACTTTTCTGCGAATGAAATTTGTCAGGAAGTCGATATTACTAGCGGTAATCTGCATATTTTACTGTACCGTGCAAGACTGCAATTACAACATTGTTTAACCAACAAATTAGCGTAAAAATAAAAATGAACTGCTTACAAACTACAAAACTGATTTCTGATGCTCATGAACGAGAGCTTAAATTCAATGAAAAAATCGGTGTAAAAACGCATTTAATTTTGTGTCCCCATTGTCGCAAATTTCAATTGCAATGTGAACAAATGCACCATTTGATGAAAAAATTTGCTAAAAATAAAGCCTGATTCACATTGTCAAAAAAGATAATAGATTTATACTATTCAAAACATTAATAGAAGGAAAAAATAATGGCAATTTTAGTCACTGGTGGAGCGGGTTATATCGGCTCACATACTGTCGTTGAATTATTCAATGCCGACAAAGAAGTGGTTGTATTAGACAATCTGTGCAATTCTTCAGCAAAATCCCTTGCACGGGTTGCTCAAATTACAGGTAAACAAGCCAAATTTTACCAAGGTGATATTTTAGATAGTGCATTATTACAACAAATCTTTGCTGAAAATCACATTGAATCGGTTATCCATTTTGCTGGTTTAAAAGCTGTCGGTGAAAGTGTACAAAAACCCATTGAGTATTATCACAATAACGTAGTGGGTTCATTAAATTTAATTGAACAAATGCGTAAAGCAGGCGTATGGAATTTTGTATTTAGCTCATCTTCTACGGTTTATGGCGATCCTGACGTTATTCCAGTGACGGAAGATTGCAAAGTAGGTGGTACAACTAACCCTTATGGCACATCAAAATTAATGGTAGAACAAATGCTAACCGATATTGCTAAAGCGGAACCGAAATTTAGCATTACGCTCTTGCGTTATTTTAACCCTGTTGGCGCACACGAAAGTGGTTTAATCGGTGAAGATCCGAATGGTATTCCCAATAATTTAATGCCTTATATTGCTCAAGTGGCAGTGGGTAAATTAAAAGAATTATCTATTTTTGGTAATGATTACAATACGCCTGATGGCACCGGTGTACGTGATTATATTCACGTTGTTGACCTTGCCATTGGACACGTTAAAGCGCTTGCTCGTCATGAAAATGATGGTGGATTACATATTTATAATTTAGGTACGGGTGTAGGTTATTCTGTATTAGATATGGTGAAAGCCTTTGAACAAGCGAATAATATCGTTGTTCCATATAAATTTGCCCCTCGCCGTGCGGGTGATATTGCTGAAAATTACGCTGATGCAAGCCGTGCTTTAAAAGAATTAGGCTGGAAAGCAGAACGTGACTTGAATGCCATGATGCGAGATACGTGGAATTGGCAGAAAAATAATCCGCAAGGCTATAAAGACTGATTAATCATAAAAGTGCGGTAAAAAACACCGCACTTTTCCATTCAAATTTCATTATATTTTAACTATGCCAAATAAATCTTCCATCCTCTCACAAATTTTTAGTCGCAATATGCTGATCTGTATCTTTACAGGTTTCAGCTCGGGGTTGCCTTTTTATATTCTAATTTCCTTATTACCGATTTGGCTACGCTCCGAACAGGTGGATTTAAAAACCCTTGGTTATTTCACCGCAGTTACTCTTCCTTTTACATGGAAATTTTTATGGTCGCCTTTGCTTGACCGTTATTCAATGCCTTTTCTGGGTCGTCGTCGTGGTTGGATCTTGGTGTCACAAATTCTGTTATTAATCTCAATGGCTTTATTTGGTTTTATTTCACCCCAGACGAATCAAGGATTAACCTTAATCGCAGGGCTTGCTACTCTTTGTGCTTTTTTCTCCGCCAATCAAGATGTGGTGCTTGATGCTTACCGTCGAGAAATTTTATCGGATGAAGAATTAGGGCTAGGCAATTCCATTCACGTCAATGCTTATCGAATTGCAGGTTTAGTACCAGGGTCACTTTCCTTAATTTTGTCCGATTATCTCCCATGGCAAACTGTCTTTATCATTACTGCTCTGTTTATGTTACCCGGTATTTTTATGACCTTATTTATTAGCCAAGAACCCAAAATTGAGCTAAATTCGCACCGCACTTTAAAAGATAATGTGATTGAACCCTTTAAAGAATTTTTTGGCCGCAAAGGCATTTGGTCAGCATTGGCTATTTTAGCGTTTATTTTTCTCTATAAACTGGGTGATAGTATGGCAACAGCACTGATTTCACCATTCTATTTAGATATGGGTTTCAGCAATAGCCAAATCGGTCTTGTAGCGAAAAATGCTTCACTTTGGCCAATGGTGATCGCCAGTATTATTGGTGGCATTGTTATGCTAAAAATTGGGATTAATAAAGCATTATGGTTATTTGGTATAGTGCAGCTCATTACGATTCTGGGTTTTGCATGGCTCGCCAAACAGGGTCCTTTTGCACAAATTGGTACTTATGAACTATTCGCTCTTAGCTTAGTTATTGCGGCAGAATATATCGGTGTTGGATTAGGAACATCTGCTTTTGTCGCATTTATGGCGAGAGAAACTAATCCGCTTTATACAGCAACACAACTTGCCTTATTCACCAGTTTATCAGCGTTGCCAAGAGCAACTCTCAATACACAAGCAGGTACCTTAATTAATTGGTTAGGTTACTATGATTATTTTTGGCTCTGTTTCTTCCTTGCCATTCCAGGTATGCTTTGCTTGATTTGGATTGCGCCTTGGCAACAAAAATCTGCCAATACTCTTTCTTAAAATAAATATCTCACCTGGATTATAGATACCGATAAACAACAGCTAAAAATATTTTTAATATACCTATTCCGCGATGCCAATTTCATTCACAAACTGCGGTACTAATTCGCTGGCTTTTCCCACTCTCACATCGGCAAAATGCGAACGAATCTGACTGGGTTCTAAATTGATTTCAATAGTCTTACATTGAGGGCTGACTTCTTGCACAAAACCTGCGGCAGGATAAACATTGCCCGATGTACCAATGGAAACAAAATAATCACATTCATTTAAAGCCTGATAAATCCGTTCCATTTGTAACGGCATTTCGCCAAACCACACAATATGCGGACGCAAACGGCGTGGCGGTTGGCAACAGGTACAACGATCCTGCTCGGTAACATCCCTTGTCCAATCGTAAATTTCCCCCGACCAATTACACCGCACTTTTAATAATTCGCCGTGCATGTGAATCAGATTTCTAGTGCCTGCACGTTCGTGCAAGTTATCTACATTCTGCGTAACAACTAATACATTATCGCCGAATTTCTGTTCTAATTTAGCTAAGGCAATATGTGCCGCATTAGGTTGAATGTCAGGGTTAAATAGCTGACGGCGGCGTTGATTATAAAAACGTTGCACCAATTCGGGATGACGTTCAAAGCCTTCTGGTGTGGCGACATCTTCAATGCGATGTTCTTCCCACAGCCCATCACTGGCACGGAATGTACGAATACCAGATTCGGCGGAAATGCCTGCACCGGTTAGGATAACGATTTTGGGTGGTTTCATTTTCTTTCCTTATGGCTTTGTTTATAGTGAATAAATTATGCAGCCAATAACTCAGGTAAACGATACACCGCGTACACAAAAATCGCTAAAATCACCACTAAAATGACTTTTTCAGCCCCTGTTAAGGTGATTTTACCGTGGAATTTTCGGTTGGAATACAGGAATAATAAAATCCCTGGCACATACAACACCACGGACAATAACAAATATTCCAAGCCTGCTGCATAGACGATCCATAGCCCGTAAACTGATGCCATAAAGCCCGTGAGTTTGATGTACCATTTGGCGTTGGTTTGGATTGCCAACTTGAATAAATATGCCCCAATTAAGAAATAGGGGATTAAAATCATGGAGGTGGAAATCATCAATAAATTGGTGTAACTTTGTTCAAAGGCTAACACCAAAATCAAGCAAAATTGCACCACAAAGCCCGTAAACCACAGGGAGTTAATCGGTGTGCCGTTTTGGTTGAGTTTGTCTAAGATTTTCGGAAATGCCCCGTTTTTTGCACCACTGTATGGCACTTCGGCGGAGTACATCGTCCAGCTGATATAAGAGGCTAGCACTGACACAATCAAGCACGCCGTGATAATAATTTTGCCTGTTTGCCCCATCATTACATCAAGCAACGGACCCATGGACGGGTTCGGCATATTGGCGATGACTTCACGAGGTAAAATCCCCAAGGCAAGAATAGTGATTGCCACATAAAGCACCAAGGCAATCACAATCCCGAGTACCGTTGCCAAGCCCACATCCGAGCGTTTTTTGGCGTGAGCGGAAAGCACTGCAGCCCCCTCAACGCCCGTAAACACCCAAAGGGTAATCAACATGGTGTCTTTTACCTGATCGCCGACACTATTATTTAAGCTAGTGGCTTGCACGTCTGTGTTAAATAATTCCACATCAAAATACCATAGACCTAAGGCAATAAACAAAATTAACGGGGCGACTTTCACAAAGGTGGCGACCAAATTCACTAAGGCGGCTTCTTTCACCCCGCCTGCAATCAAGACGTGAACCAGCCACACGATAATTGATGAACCAATAAAGGCGGCAATGGTGTTGCCCTGCCCGAACAGTACAAAATTTTCACTGTCGGTAAACACGCCCAAGCCCTCAAATGCCACAGTTAAATAGCCCACGATCCCAATTGTCGCACACAGCCAATAACCCCAAGCGGACATAAAGCCCATAAGTTCACCAAAGCCTTCACGGGCGTAGGTGTAAATGCCGCCGTCTAATTCGGGGCGTAGGCGAGAGATAAAAAAGAATGACAGCCCGAGAAAAATAATTCCCACGCCCGTAATCAACCAGCCGATAGAAATGGCTTCTGCCCCTGCGACGGCTGCCATATTTTGCGGAAGACTAAAAATCCCCGAGCCAATCATAGAGCTTAGTACCAATGCCGTTAGCGATACTAAGCCGATTTTTTTGTTTGACATAATTGCTTTCCTTTTAGGTTAAATTAGGCTTTTTGATAGCCTTCATAATAATAAGATTGTTCAATTCCTTTAAAAATAATTTCACGATTATCCACATCATCCGTTAAATTGGTTTGCAATAAATACCGCAGTTCCAAATCATTCACAGGGCTACGTTCCATCGCTTGTAAATACAAGGTTTTATCCACATTTTGCCAATTGACCACCTTGCCTAAATTTTTCCGCAAGATCAAATCCAACCAAATTCTTGTGCTACGTCCATTGCCTTCCATAAAGGGGTGAGCAATATTCATTTCCACGTATTTTTCAATGATTTGCTCAAAGGTGACTTCGGGCATTTGCTCAATTTTGGCTAACACTTCCTTTAAATAAAGCACATTGGCAAAGCGAAAATAGCCCTTGGAGATATTATATTGGCGAATTTGCCCAGCAAAATCATACAGCCCCGTAAATAAGGCGTGATGAATTTGTTGCAAACCTTTGACTGTGCCAACTTCAAATTGATAGACTTCGCCCGTGTCAAACATTCGATAGGCGTTTTCAAGGCTTTGTTGATCAAGGGATTTCATTATATTTCCTATTTCAAATTCTTCTCCAACACATCAATATAGTCCACCCCAATACCACAGCAACCACCGATAATGGTTGCACCGCAATCTGTCCATTTTTTCGCCCATTGCAAATAGGCAAGTGGGGTAAGATCTTTGCGTACTTCATCTAGCCCGTCATTCGCCGTGGCATCTTCGGGTTGCGGTGCAAAGGCGTTGGCATAGGCTCCAGTTTTAATATGAAGTGCGGTGTGTTTTTCTAGCGTTTTTCGAGTAACGATTAACGCCTGTTCAATCACTTCGGGTTGGCAACAGTTAAACAAAATCGCCTGTACGCCAATTTCGATCATTTTTTCCACCGCACTTTGCACGCTTTCGCCTGAACGTAGTTGCGGTTCGGGAGTCGGTTTGTCATCGGTTAAGGTGAATGACACCCATAGCGGACGTTCATCTTTTGGTAACAATTTTTGCACGGAAACAGGCTCAATAATGGCACTTTGGGTTTCACATAGCCAGATATCCACATAAGGAGAAAGCCCATCGATAATGGGTTGAGCAATCTCAGCAAAGCGATCAGGTTGGATTAAATCTGCCCGATACGAGCCGAACATTGGCGGTAAAGATCCTGCGATTTTGGTGGTCAAAACACCTGAATTTTGCACCGCAGTTTGTGCCAGTCGCCCAGCCCGTTCAGCAAGCATTTTGCCATCGGCGTGAAAACGTTGTTCGCCAATATGAAACGGTACCACGGCATAGCTGTTGGTGGTGATCACTTCCGCCCCTGCCTTAATAAATTCTTCATGCACCTGTTGTACAGCGGACGGTTTTTCAATTAACGATAACGCTGACCATTCGGGTTGGCGAAATGGGGCGTTTAATCGCATAAGTTCACGGCTCATACCGCCGTCTAAAATGGTGATAGTCATCATATTTCCTTAAATTTTGTTAAATCCAACGTCTTACCTTTTGTTGATATTGTAAAAAATCTTGCCCGAATTTTTGTTCTAATATACGTTCTTCGGGTTGAATTTGAAAGCGATTTAAATAAGCCATAAAGCCAATAATTACTAAAAAGCCTAAGGCTTGTTGTTGCCAAAAAGTAAAAGCGAGTAAAAAGCAAACTAAACTTAAATACATAGGATTACGGCTAAATCGGTAAATCCCGTAAGTAATCAGATGAACACTTTGCTCAGGGCGATGTGGGTTAATTGTAGTTTTATGTTGATAAAATGGATACAAGCTCGCTATAGCAATCATAATACCCATAAAAATAAAGAGATAACTCAACCAATTAGCTAAAGGCAACGCTATTTTAGGTAGCCCGTAGATAAATACGACTGCCAATAAAAATAAAATAGGTGGGGGAAGTTTAAGTTCCATAAGCATCATTGATACATAAATGTAGGGACGGACCGATGTGTCCGCCTGAAAACTACGCTTCGTACTCAATGGACGGGCACATCGGTCCACCCCTACGAATGGGTTTACACATTAAATCTAAAGTGCATGACATCACCATCTTGTACGATATACTCTTTTCCTTCCAATCGCCATTTGCCCGCTTCTTTCGCTCCGTTTTCGCCTTTGAATTGGATGAAATCATCATAAGCGATCACTTCCGCACGAATAAAGCCTTTTTCAAAATCGGTGTGAATCACAGCGGCGGCTTTTGGTGCGGTTGCCCCCACAGAAACTGTCCACGCCCGTACTTCTTTTACGCCCGCAGTGAAATAGGTTTGTAAATTTAATAAGGCATAACCTGCACGAATGACCCGGTTTAAACCAGGTTCTTCAATGCCTAAGTCTTGTAAAAATTCGACTTTTTCATCATCTTCTAATTCAGCAATTTCTGCTTCAATCGCCGCACACACAGGCACAACGACAGCCCCCTCTTTTTCCGCAATGGCACGCACTTGATCTAAATACGGGTTATGTTCAAAACCGTCTTCATTCACATTGGCAATGTACATTGTCGGTTTTAAGGTTAAAAAATTATAGCCTTTAATCGCAAAAAGTTCGTCTTTATCTAAATTAACTTCACGAATCATGCCTGCATTTTCTAACACAGGCAGGATTTTTTCCATAATGGATAATTCAAATTTAGCGTCTTTGTCGCCGCCTTTGGCGCGTTTTTGCAAGCGTTGAATGGCACGTTCACAGCTGTCTAAATCCGCTAACGCCAATTCCGTATTGATAATCTCAATATCGTCCGCAGGGTTGATTTTACCTGCTACGTGAACAATATCATCGTTCTCAAAACAACGTACCACGTGTCCGATCGCATCGGTTTCACGAATATTGGCTAAAAATTTGTTGCCTAAGCCTTCGCCTTTACTTGCCCCTGCCACTAAACCAGCAATATCCACAAATTCCATGGTGGTCGGTAACACCCGTTCAGGTTTAACAATTTCTGCCAACACATCTAAACGTGGATCAGGCATGGGTACTACGCCCGTATTCGGTTCAATAGTACAAAACGGATAGTTTGCTGCTTCAATCCCTGCTTTAGTTAATGCGTTGAAAAGGGTGGATTTTCCAACATTGGGTAAACCCACGATACCACATTTAAATCCCATTTTTTATTCCTATTTGTTAAAAATTATTCTGCTTTAAAACTGTTTAATCGGTTAGTGGCTTTCACTACACCCTCTTTAAATAAAATTTCAATACAACGGCTAGCTTCATCAACGACAGCATTAATTTTAGCTTGCTCCGTTGGTGACGCTTTGTTTAACACGTAAGCCACCACCAATTCTTTTGAACCGGGGTGATCAATACCAATACGAATCCGATAGAAATTTTTGTTATTACCTAAGGCGGCAATAATATCTTTCAGCCCGTTATGCCCGCCGTGTCCACCACCTTGCTTGATTTTCGCTACACCACAGGGTAAATCCAACTCATCGTGAGCGACTAAAATTTGTTCAGGTTGAATACGAAAAAAATTGGCTAACGCCCCCACTGCTTTACCGCTTAAATTCATAAAAGTGGTTGGCACAAGCAACCACACATCACCAAGTGCGGTGGAAATTTTGGCAGTTTTACCAAAATATTTGTGGTCGTCTTTCAGGCTGACATTATATGAACGGGCAATTTCGTTGACCAGCCATTCCCCAGCGTTATGACGAGTTCCCTCATATTTTGCCCCGGGATTGCCTAATCCAACAATTAATTTGATTTCAGACATAGATGATTCCGTTAGTCAAAAATAAGGGCATATTATAGCGGAAAATTTACGTTTTTACACGGTATTCTATTTGCCTTAACAAAAAGCCTGACCCGATATGATGAAAGCCCCTAAAAATATTCATTTCTAGGGACCCTCATATTTATACTTAATTTAGAATCTCGCGATCTGTTATCTGAACTCAGGACGAACACCCAACGTATGACAAATCGCATAAGTCAATTCGCTACGATTCAAGGTATAAAAATGGAAGTCATTTACCCCCTCGCGAGAAAGTACACGAACCATATCAATGGCAACACTTGATGCGACTAAATTACGGGTAGTTTGATCCTCATCTAAACTATCATACATCTTAGCCAACCAAGTTGGAATTTTCACATTAGTGACACTTGACATTTTCTGTAACTGTTTGAAATTTGTCACAGGCAAAATGCCCGGTACAATTTCTGCATCAATCCCAATCGATGCACAACGATCACGGAAACGTAAATAACTTTCTACATCAAAGAAAAATTGCGTAATCACATGATTCGCTCCAGCATCAATTTTACGTTTTAAATTAATCAAGTCTGCTTGAGCGGATTTGGCTTCTGGATGAACTTCCGGATAAGCCGCCACCGAAATATCAAAATCTGCGACATCACGCAATAATGTGACTAAATCTGATGCATAAAACGGCTTTTTGGCATAACCTTTTGGCTCATCGCCACGCAATGCCACAATACGGCGAATACCACTATCCCAGTAATCTTTAGCAATTTGGCGGAGTTGTTCAGGAGTGGCATCAATCCCCGTTAAATGGGGAGCGGCCTCTAAACCTGTTTGTTGTTTAATACTTTTCACAATGCTATGCGTCCGATCTCGTTCGCCAGAATTTGCCCCATAAGTCACTGATACAAATTTCGGTTTTAAGGTCTTTAAGCGATGAATGGATGTCCACAGAGTTTCCTCCATTTTCTCGGTTTTCGGTGGAAAAAACTCAAATGAAATGTTAATCTTTCCGTCTAAATCTGCAATATGTTGGTTTAGTGTATCAATTTCTTTGGCGTAGCTCATATATTTACTCCATATTATCTGAATTCAATTAATGTATTGAGTTAAAGATAAATTAAAGCAATCACGATTATGCGTCAATTTCAAAAAATTCACATTTTTCATGAATTAAATTCATAAAAAGTCATATTTGTAGTCATCTGGTAAATTCGCTATACTTTTACCTAATTATCCGTACATTTTGGGGAAATAATGAACAAAAAATTTAAATTCTTATTACGTCTTTCGGCACTCGCTTTAGTCGCGGGGGTTGCGGCCCAGTTTTATACCAACTATCAAATCGATCAGACTATTAGTAAATTTCCTTATCAATTAAAGGATCAATTTAATATCACTATTACAGAAAAAAATAGCGATTTTTTTACCCGCGATCTCACTTTTAGCATAGAAGAACAAAATGGCGATAACACGGATTTTATGCACACAAAATTAACCGCACTTCCGTTAATGATTAGTGCGGAATCTATATTTAATTCAAATTTAATTAAGCAGCTCAATGAACAACTTAATATCACTATTGACAAAAATACCATTACTAGTCAATTTTCTGTCTTTAGTGATAGTTTAAGTTCTCGTGTACTTACCGAATTTCGTGATAGCACAAATCAATCGCAAACTTTAGAAAGCCAATTGTCTTACCATACTCAATCCAAATCCATTGAATTACAAACCGAGCTTTCTGCTTTTAACTACGATAAATTATTAAAAATCAGCGAATTAAAAGGTGAATTTTTATTAACCACGGTGGGAGATAATTTATATGATTTAATTAAAGCGGATTTTAAAACCAAGAAAATTGATATAAATTTACTTGATGGTGACGATACGCATTTTGGTTTGGTTAAAGGACATTATATGCTGGATAAAAAAATCAATGATCAACAATATGATTTAAATCAGCAAATTAATCAACAAGGGATTTATGTGTCGAATAAAAATACCAAATCCGATCAAGATAAACCTAGAGCGGAAGATGTAAAGTTAACCTTAAAACGACAAAACATACCGTCCCATGTTACCTTTCCTGAACAATTAAGAAAATTGCAAGCCGAGCAATTTAATTTAACCGAGATGATTAAACAGTTTATTGATTTTGTGTTTAATAATCAGCAAATTGAAACCGAGCTTTCGATAAACCATGTTGTTTATCCTAAGGATGAAACAAACCTTATTGATGCACAAAATATACAGATTGTGTTTTCGTCAAATCATCAAGATAGAAAAAATGCAGCGCAAACGCTTAATCTAAAAGCCAAAAATATCCTATTCAAGCAAGATGATGAATATGCATTTACGGATGTCTCTGGCGAAAATAAGATTTCACATTTAAATTTAGAAAATCATTTGGCTTTTTTAACAACTTATTTACCAAAAAGCTTACAGACGAAAGAGGTTCCACAAAAAGATACACCCAAATTCTTAGCCGATTTAGAAAAACTCGCCGAAAATTTCCAAACCCGCTTAGAAAGTGCGGTGAAAATTCAGAAAGTTTCTATCGAAGACAAAGGGCTAGCAGAAAATGTGCAGTGGAATTATGTCGGTCAACCAACAAAAGATGTTTTTTACAGCAAAAATAATCTTTCTTTGGATAAAATAGCTATCAATCAACAACAAATGCAATTTGGTCAATTAAAATGGGATTTTCCACTAGAATACTCATCTTCTCAAGGACGATTTTACCAAGCCTATTTATGTAAATTATATCATGCCATTTGCAGCACAAATTTAATGGCAGATAGTTATATCAATCTTGCGATTAAACAATATTCCAGTACACCAATAACCATTCCTAAAGCTACGCTAGTTGCTAATGTGGACACCTATCCCAGCGCAACTCAAGCATTGCCAATTAGCCTAGATTTAACTGCCGAAATACCGAATAATAATGATAATATATCAATAGATGATATTTTAGAACAAGCGAATAACACTCTTGAACAAGGCACTCTCCAAATTAATGGGACAGTACCGCTTGATTTTGTTAAAGCAGAGAAACCAAACACTGAATTTTGGCAATCTGCTGTACTTGCTGTGAAAATGTTTTTTGCTGAAAAAGAAGATAAATATCAACTTAATGCCAATATCCATCAAGATAAGTTAATTTTAAATGGTGAATCTTTTGTACCGGCATCGGAGACCCCATTACAGAACCAATCAGAACCAAACCATCAAGAATAGATAAGGAAGTGGCTTATGCCATTTCCTTATCTATTTCATCAACTTTTCCAAGCCAAAATGCCGATAAGTATGATTGGTCGCGATTCGTCCTCTTGGAGTACGTTGTAAAAAGCCTTGTTGGATCAAATAAGGTTCTAGCACATCTTCAATGGTATCCCGTTCTTCCCCGATGGCGGCTGCAATATTATCTAACCCCACGGGTCCACCGTCAAAACGTTCAATAATCGATGTTAAGAATTTGCGATCTAAATAATCAAAACCAGCCTGATCAATATCTAACATAGACAATGCCGCATTGGCAATTTGTGCGGAAATCACACCGCGGTTTTTCACATCTGCATAATCACGTACACGGCGTAATAATCGATTGGCAATACGTGGTGTGCCACGAGAACGGCGAGCAATTTCAATGGCAGCCGCTTCAGATAATTGTAAATTTAAGCAGTTGGCACTACGTGAAACAATGAACGTTAAATCATCCACCGAATAAAATTCTAGGCGTTGTACAATACCAAAACGATCGCGTAACGGTGAAGTTAGTGAACCTGCCCTTGTGGTTGCTCCGATTAAAGTAAATGGTGGCAGATCGAGTTTAATCGAGCGAGCGGCTGGACCTTCGCCAATCATAATATCCAGTTGATAATCTTCCATCGCAGGATAAAGCACTTCTTCAATAGAGGGCGAAAGACGATGAATTTCATCTATAAACAACACATCATGGGGTTCAAGATTGGTCAGCATAGCCGCAAGATCCCCAGCTTTTTCTAAAACTGGACCTGAAGTGGTGCGAATATTCACCCCCATTTCATTCGCCACAATATTGGCTAAGGTAGTTTTACCCAATCCGGGGGGACCGAAAACCAGTAGATGATCCAAGGCATCTTGACGTAATTTCGCCGCTTGAATAAAAATCTCCATTTGCGACCGCACTTGTGGTTGTCCCACATAATCCGCCAATAATTTAGGGCGAATAGCACGATCAACGATTTCATCATCTAATTTTGCCGTAGCACTAATAATGCGATCTGCTTCAATCATTTTTATCTCACTTATAAAGCTGCTTTTAAGGCTGCTCGAATTAGTTGTTCAGAAGACAGATCTTGTTTTGCCACTTTCTTCACCATTTTCTCTGCATCCATCGGTTTATAACCTAAAGCAATCAAGGCTGAAACTGCATCATCTGTAGCTATATTTTCCGTTGCAGATATCCGTTCAACCGCTGGCAAATGGTTACTTTTCACAAAGAAATCCCCTTGCCCCACACCTTTGAATTTGCCTTTTAATTCGACCGACAACCGCTCCGCCGTTTTCTTACCCACACCTGGAATTTTCACTAACTTAGATAATTCTTCGTGTTCAATCGCATAAGCAAATTCCGATACTGACATGGCGGATAAAATCGCTAAGGCTAATTTGGGTCCTACCCCATTGGTTTTGATTAACTCACGGAATAAACTGCGATCTTGTTTATGGGAAAATCCAAACAGTAAATGTGCATCTTCTCGTACCACCAAATGGGTAAATAAAGTACAGTCTTGCTCAATTTCAGGTAGATTATAAAAACTTGTCATAGGTAATAACAATTCATAGCCCACACCTTGTACATCAAGCAAAATTTTAGGCGGGTGTTTTTCGATAAGTTTACCTTGTAAGCGACCGATCATAGCGTTAAATTATCCTTGCAAAAATTTTTGCTTACTATAACCAAAGACTGAACAAAAATCCAGTTAAATTTTTAAGCGAAAACGCCCACGACTATAACGAGTGCGTAAAAGTGCGGTGTATTTTTCTCGAGTTTCTGTTGGAATTGCCGTGTGAGAAACCTGCAAAGTATGTTGAATGGTGTGAGCATGAGTAATCGCAATCGCTAAGGCATCTGCTGCATCAGCTTGGGGTTTATCAGAGAGTTTAAGAATACGAGTAACCATATCTTGTACTTGTATTTTATCCGCCGAGCCAATGCCTGTCACCGTTTGTTTCACCAAACGAGCAGCATATTCAAACACGGGTAAATCACTATTTACCGCTGCTACAATGGCTGTACCACGAGCTTGTCCGAGTTTTAAAGCGGAACTTGGGTTTTTGGCTAAAAATACTTCTTCAATAGCAAACATATCAGGCTGAAATTGCATGATAATTTCCGTTACACCAGCATAAATCCGCTTTAAACGTGTAGGCATATCCTCTACTTGGGTACGAATGGCACCACTGCCGAGATATGCTAATGTACGTCCTGTTTGACGAATAACCCCATAACCAGTCACTCTTGATCCGGGGTCTATTCCTAAAATGATTGCCATGTTGCCCTACAACTCTACAAAAATAAAATGGGTGGAGCTCTATCTCCACCCAATCATCATAACTGATTTTAATTATTTATTTAATCGTTTTGTCGCTGTTTTATTAACATTACAAAGTTTCGCTAAGATTTGATCGGATTCAGTACCTTTTTCCACTAAATGAATGGCATCAACACCATTAAAGTTATCTAAGGTTAAACCTGTATCTACATTCCATTCGTATTTATCAGACACAAATGAAACGGTATCTTTGCTGTTATCATCACGCGCCAATAAAATGTTTAACGCTTTTTGACCTTTACCTAAACGCACATTAGCCGCACGCGGATCATTATTTTCGAAAGCATATGTTGCTGTGACCACTTTGCCTGATTGACAACGATAAACTACCGATTTATTTACAGTTGGTACTTTTTGTACTTTTACTTGCGCTGTACCGTCAATATTTTTTGCCATTTCAGTCGCTTGCACATTCGCTGTATTAGCAGCTTGCTCCATAACTTGAGCTTGTTTTTCAGCTTGCGCAGCAGCTATTTCTTGCTTGCTAGGAGCAGAAGAACAAGCAGCCAATACTACTGTGGCACAGATTGCAGGAATAAATTTGACTAATTTCATAAAAATCTCCTTAATAAAGATAAAAGTAGGTCTGGTCAAAAAGACAATTTCATCCTAGCATAACAAAACTTAGAATACAAATTATATTAAAGTAAGGCAGCCACTTCGTCACTGATTTCGCCGTTGTGATAGACGTTTTGCACGTCATCACAATCTTCCAGCATATCAATTAAACGTAATAGTTTTGGTGCATTTTCTGCATCAAGATCGACACTGGTTGATGGGATCATCGTCACTTCTGCACTTTCAATTTTGAACCCCGCTTTTTCAATCGCTTCTCGCACATCGCTTAAATCTTCCCATGCGGTATAGATTTCAAATGAACCATCTTCTTGCGGTTGAATATCGTCTGCCCCCGCTTCGATTGCCGCTTCGGTCAAAGCATCTTCATCGGCTTCAAGAATTAAAATTAAGCCTTTTTTACTGAATAAATAACCGACCGAACCCTCAGTCCCTAAGTTACCGCCACATTTGGTAAAACTCGGGCGAACCTGTGAAATCGTACGATTGGCGTTGTCACTTAAACATTCCACCATCACCGCGGTGCCACCCGGTCCGTAGCCTTCGTAAACACGAGTTTCCATATTGGTGTCATCGCCACCGCCCACACCACGCTCAATCGCACGATTGATGGTGTCACGGGTCATATTGCTGGAAAGGGCTTTGTCCACTGCCGCACGCAAACGCGGATTAGTGCCGACATCGCCGCCACCGATTTTTGCAGCGGTGACTAACTCACGGATTAATTTGGTAAATACTTTTCCACGTTGTGCATCTTGTGCGGCTTTGCGGTGTTTGATGTTAGCCCATTTACTGTGTCCTGCCATGTTGTTTTTCCTTTCTCTTTTTTGTTTAATTTTAAATTTGGTTTATTTATTACTTTTTTCTTCGCCAATGTTCTTGTTACTTTTTTGCTTCGCCAAAAAAGTAACCAAAAAAGGCGACCCTGCTTTGCCTTGTTTCCTAAAAATGGATTAATTTGTTTAACGGAAAACTTGTAAACTCGCTTCGCTCAAACAGTACAAGTTTTCCTACAAATTAATCCATTTTTAGGCGGCAAAGAAGGGGAAACCGTTCTTTGCGTTGTTAAAAGTGCGGTGAAAAAATTCCGTAGGAATTTTCAACGTTGCGTAGCAACGGGAGCAAAGCTCCGAACAATCCTATCAAGGATTGTGAGTAAAAATTTGGGAATTTTTTACCGCAGTTTCTTTCTATCTCAACAAATATCCCCTCTCCCTTTGGGAGAGGACTAGGGTGAGGGTTCTATGTTATTAAATATTTTTCTATTGCCTGCCGATTATTCGGTGATTTGGTTAATTCGGCGGCTTGTTTTGGACTGAGCCATTGATAGGCGAGATGTTCCGTTAATTGGGGAACTCGCTCATCAGGCAGTGCCAACAAAAACCAATGCTCTTTGCAATGGCTGATATTCGGTGCGTATTTATACCGAAAATGCGGGAAAATTTCAAATGTTATCCATTCATTGCAGTCAAAAAGTGCTAAATTTTCCGTTTTTATATCGATGCCGATTTCTTCTAAAACTTCTCGTGTAGCCGTTTGTTCGGGCGTTTCGTCTTTAGCTAAAGATCCCGTTACCGATTGCCAAAAATCTATGTCGTCTTGCCGTTGGAGCATTAAGACTTTATTACTGTTTTTGGCATAGATGACGACTAAAACGGAGTTAGGATTTTTATATTTCATCTTGATAAAAAGGGCGTATGCAATACGCCCCTACAAATCTATTCCGCTTTCAGCACGCTCACCGCCAATTCCGCCAACGCCTGAGGATTAGCAAAACTTGGGGCATCGGTCATCAAGCACGCTGCTGCAGTCGTTTTCGGGAACGCAATCACATCACGGATATTTTCGGTGCCAGTAAGTAACATAGTTAAACGGTCTAAACCGAATGCCAAGCCTGCGTGTGGTGGGGTGCCGAATTTTAACGCATCTAATAAGAAACCGAATTTTTCACGTTGATCTTGTTCATTAATACCTAAAATACGGAACACGGTTTGTTGCATTTTCGGGTCGAAAATACGCACCGAACCGCCGCCCACTTCGTAGCCGTTGATCACCATATCATAGGCGTTTGCTACGGCACTGGTTGGATCCGCTTCAAGCTGTTCTGGGCTGAAATCTTTTGGTGAGGTGAATGGGTGGTGCATGGCGGCTAAATTACCGTCTTCATCACGTTCAAACATTGGGAAATCAATCACCCAAAGTGGTTGCCATTCGTTTAGGCGAGTTAAACCAAGATCACGACCGAGTTTTAAGCGTAATGCCCCTAAGGCATCCGTGGTGGTTTGCCATTTGTCGGCACCGAAGAAGATAATATCGCCTGTTTCGGCTTTCACACGATCTAAAATCGCTTTTAACACGTCTTCCGATAAGAATTTGGCAATCGGGCTTTGTACGCCGTCTAGTCCTGCGTTAATGTCATTGACTTTTAACCACGCCAAGCCTTTTGCCCCATAAATGCCGACAAATTGGGTGTATTCGTCAATTTGTTTGCGAGTAATGGTTGAGCCGTTTGGTACACGAATTGCCGCCACACGTCCGTTGTTATCGTTGGCGGGGGTTTTAAATACGCTAAATTCCACATCACGCACTAAATCAGAAATGGTGACCATTTCTAATGGGTTTCGTAAATCCGGTTTATCCGAACCAAAACGTTCCATGGCATCGATCCACGTCATTACAGGGAATTTGCCTAAATCCACATTGATGGTGTTGAGCCATAAACCATGGATCAATTCTTCCATAATCGCACGCACTTCAGGGGCGGTTAAGAAACTGGTTTCCACATCGATTTGGGTAAATTCAGGTTGACGATCCGCTCGCAAATCTTCATCACGGAAACATTTCACAATTTGATAATAGCGGTCAAAGCCTGACATCATTAAAAGCTGTTTGAATAATTGCGGTGATTGCGGAAGAGCATAGAATTTGCCTTTATGCACACGGCTTGGCACGAGGTAGTCTCTTGCCCCTTCTGGCGTGGCTTTGGTCAACATTGGAGTTTCAATATCTAAGAAACCATGTTCGTCCATAAAACGGCGAACAAAACTAGTAATTTTCGCACGAGTTTTTAAACGTTCCGCCATTTCAGGACGGCGTAAATCTAAATAACGGTATTTTAAGCGTTGTTCTTCGGTGTTGTTTTGGTTGAAATCTAACGGCAATACATCAGAGGCATTGTAAATAGAGAGTTCCTGAGCCAAAATTTCCACTTCGCCCGTTGCCATATTTTGGTTAATTTGATTATCTGGGCGAGCAATCACTTCGCCTTTGATTTGAATACAAAATTCGTTACGCAGGCTTGCCGCTTGCTCTAAGGCTTGTGGATATTTCGGGTCAAAACACACTTGCACAATGCCTTTTACATCACGCATATCAATAAAAATCAATCCACCTAAATCACGGCGTTTATTCACCCAACCGCTTAATGTCACTTGTTGTCCGATATTGTCACGGTTTAATGCTCCGCAATAATGAGTTCGCATCATATTAAAATCCTTTGTTCTATAAAGTATGAGAAAAAAATTGTGTCAATTATAGCGGAAAATGTCTGCGGAGAAAAAGATTATTTAAATCTAATAACACAATAGAATTTAGCTATTAACCTATTCATTTTTATGATATTAGATCAAAAGTTAGTGCATTACAAATTCATTTTTGTTATATTGTGCAACCTTATTTTATGGATTTAATACAAGTCAAAGGATTGTCATGTTATTTATCAATATTATATTTACAGTTATTCTGGCTATTCGTTTTTATAGCCTATCCATTTCCATTCGTAATGAAAAAGCATTGATAGCTCAAGGTGCCATTCAATATGGTAAAGCTAACTCTAGCTTGCTTTCTGCTGCTCATATCCTGTATTATGCTTCAGCAATTATAGAAGCAAATTACCGCCATATAGTATTCAATACAACGTCACTCATCGGTTTAATGATCCTTATCACTGCCATTGCAATGTTGTTTTACATCATTTACGAATTAAAAGAGATTTGGACGGTTAAAATCTATATTCTGCCAAATCATAAAATCAATAGGTCATTTTTGTTTAAATATATCCGCCACCCAAATTATTTCTTAAATATTGTGCCTGAATTAGTCGGATTAGCTTTATTTTGTCAGGCATCCGTTACTGCCCTTATCGGTTTACCAATTTATCTTATTATTTTAGTGATACGTATTAAACAAGAAGAAAACGCCATGGCACATCTGCTAAAAAAATAACAATTTATTTGTAGTGGGATAAAACTTCTTCTAAAATAACCGCACTTTTTTGGTTAAACGTAGCAACTATATGAATAAAGATACAATTTTTTCAACCCCTATTGAAAAACTAGGGGATTTTACCTTTGATGAAAATGTGGCAGAAGTGTTTCCCGATATGATCCAACGTTCCGTCCCCGGTTATTCCAATATCATCACGGCAATCGGCATGTTGGCAAATCGTTTTGTCACCGCCAATAGCCATGTTTACGATCTCGGTTGTTCACGTGGTGCCGCTACTCTTTCTGCTCGGCGGAATATCCAACAACCGAATGTCAAAATTATCGGTGTTGATAATTCACAACCGATGGTGGAACGTTGTCGTCAGCATATTAATGCGTATCATAGTGATGTACCCGTAGAAATTTTATGCGATGATATTCGCCATGTAAAAATTGAAAATGCATCTATGGTGATTTTAAATTTCACCTTGCAATTTTTACCTCCAGAAGATCGCCAAATCTTGTTAGAAAAAATTTATCAAGGCTTAAATCCAAACGGCGTATTAGTGCTATCGGAAAAATTCCGGTTTGAAGACGGAAAAATTGATGAATTACTGATCGATCTACACCATCAATTTAAACGAGCCAATGGCTACAGCGAACTGGAAGTCAGCCAAAAACGCACCGCACTTGAAAATGTCATGCGTCCAGATGCAGTAAATACGCATAAAGTGCGGTTAATAAATATCGGATTTTCCCATGTTGAACTGTGGTTTCAATGCTTTAATTTTGGATCGATGGTAGCGGTGAAGTGACCCCGCACTAACGTACGGGGCTAAGCATAGTCACGCCACTCCGTGGCTAATGCTAGATAAGATGCGGAGCATCGTCACAATCGTAGCCCTGTACGTCAGTGCAGGGCAAACAAAAACGCCGAATAACCAATTATTCAGCGTTTTTCTTATTTATCGACATTGACTATTCGTCAAATGAACCTTTATTTTCAAGTTTAATCACTATTTTGACACTCAGCCAAACCGCGAATAAAACGCCAACTACCCAAGCTACATATACCATAGTAATTCTCCTTCTTAGTATGCTGTCGTTTTGTTTTCTTCGATGTATTTAGCATCGATTCGACCAAACATTTTGTAGTATGACCAAATTGTATAAGACAAGGCAATCACGACAAATACTAATGCACAGAACAACATTATTTGTAAAGTTAATTGACTTGAAGTCGCATCCCACATTAATAAACTCATATCAGGGTGTGTAATTGATGGCATAACAAATGGGAACATGGATACACCACAAGTTACGATAATACCCAACATGGTTAATGATGAGAAGAAGAATGCAAAACCTGAACGGTTAGCTTTAGATGCTGCGATATTTAATAACGCACCAATCACGGCTAATGCAGGGAAAATATATAACAACGGAATGTCATTATAATTATTAAACCAGGCGCCCGTTTCAAGTATTACCGTTTTACCTAGTGGTGAAGATACAGCGTGATGATCAACAACGCTAGTGACTACAAAACCATCTTTAAATAATAACCATACGCCAGCAAGCACAAAAGTTACTAAGGTTGCAAATGCCCCCACTTGTGAAATAGTTCTGGCACGATTACGTAATTCTGCAGTCGTTTTCATTTGTAACCATGTCGCACCTTGTGTGGTTAACATAGATAAGCTAATTAAACCACAAAGTAACCCAAATGGATTTAATAATTCAAAGAATCCACCTGTATATTTGATTTGCATAATATCGTTGAATTCAAATGGTACGCCTTGTAATAAGTTACCAAATGCGACACCAAATACTAATGACGGCACAAAGCCACCAATGAACAAACCAATATCCCATGCTTTACGCCAAGTTGCATCTTCAATTTTAGCACGATATTCCAAACCTACTGGACGGAAAAATAATGCGGCTAAAACTAAAATCATGGCAATATAAAAGCCAGAGAAAGATACCGCATAAACAATCGGCCATGCGGCAAACATTGCACCACCAGCGGTTAATAGCCATACTTGGTTACCGTCCCAGTGTGGCGCGATGGTGTTGAGCATGACACGTTTTTCAACTTCTTTCTTACCCGCAAAAGGTAATAACGTTAATACGCCCATATCAAAACCGTCTGTTACACAGAAACCGATTAACAAGACAAGAACTAGAATCCACCAAATAAAGCGTAGAATTTCATAATCAATCATAGTCTAACTCCTACTTATTTAGTTGATTGCTCGAAATAATAGCGACCTGTTTTTAATGCGCTTGGTCCAAGCCGACCATATTTAAACATTAAATACATTTCTGCTACTAAGAATATTGTATATAAGGCACAGAGTAAGCCAATGGAGAACCAAAGATCGCCTGTGGTTAACGAAGAATTTGCCACGCCAACAGGTAATACATCTTGGATCGCCCAAGGTTGACGTCCGTATTCAGCCAAGAACCAACCACATTCAATGCCAATCCAAGGTAATGGTAATCCCCACAAGATACCTTTAAGCAACCATGGACTTTGTTGAACTTTGTTGCGTAAACTTTGTACAAAGGCACCAAAAATCAATAAGGCAATTAAACCAGCGACACCACCCATCACACGGAATGACCAGAATACTGGTGCAACATTAGGAATAGTATCTTGAGCAGCGGCTCTAATTTGACTTTCAGTAGCATCAACCACTTTATCAGTATAGCGTTTTAATAATAAACCATAACCTAAGTCATCACGCACTTCGAGGAATTGTGCTTTAGTCGCCTCGTCAACTTGACCTGTTTTTTTCTGAGCACGTAATTCTTCAAGCAAGCCATAAGCCACAATACCTTTACGCACACGTTCAATATTGCGAGCTTCTAACTCTCTCAAACCAGGATAAGTGCCATCCAGTGAACGGGTTGCAATCATACCACCCATAAAAGGAATAGAAATTTCAAAATCATTTTTACGTTCAGCTTGATTTGGAATTGCAAATAAATGCCAAGATGCTGGTGCTGGTTGGGTTTCCCAATCTGCCTCCATTGCTGCTAATTTAACTGGCTGAGTTTGACCCACTTCATAGCCCGATTCATCACCCATGATAATAACACCTGCAGTTGAAATCAAACCAAATGTAGCAGCAATAACGAAAGAACGTTTAGCAAAGGCAAGATCACGACCTTTTAAGATGTAGAATGCACTAATTGATAATACAAACATCGCCCCAGCTACATAGCCTGCAGATAATGTGTGTAATAATTTATTTTGTGCCGCTGGGTTTAACCATAAATCTAAAAAGCTGGTCATTTCCATACGCATGGTTTCAAAATTAAATTCTGATCCTGTAGGAAATTGCATCCAACCATTTGCCACCAAAATCCACATTGCAGAAAGGTTTGAACCAAAGGCTACGCAATAAGTAGCAATTAAGTGTTGTTTTTTAGATAAACGATCCCAACCAAATAGAAATAAACCTACAAAGGTTGACTCTAAGAAAAAGGCTAATAATGCCTCGATAGCTAAAGGAGCACCGAAGATATCGCCCACATAATGAGAATAATATGACCAGTTAGTACCAAATTGGAATTCCATGGTGATACCAGTAGTTACCCCAAGAGCAAAGTTAATGGCGAATAACTTACCCCAGAATTTAGTCATATCCTTATAAACTTCTTTGCCTGTTACCACATAAGTCGTTTCCATAATGACAAGAATAAAGGAAAGCCCTAATGTTAAAGGAACAAACAAGAAGTGATATAACGCAGTTAACGCAAACTGCAAACGAGAGAGTTCAACAATGTCTAACATCTCACAACTCCTTGTAAATATGCTACAAGATTATATTTATAGATTACTTTACCAACAAAATAAGTAATCACCCCGATTTTTCTTTTAACGATCCCCACACGGCTCACACTAAAAGCAACCTTTTATACCAATTATTTTAACAACGTTCTTTCATTTACCATAAAAAAGCCACTAAAATAATCCAAGATCGCGAGCTATTCTACTACTTTTTATGCGGATAAAAAATAGGAAAAATGTTATGTAGATCACATTTCTAGATCTAAATCAAAAAAATAGCAAATTTATTTGATATTATACAATTGATCTATCGCAAAGTAGATTTATTCTTAACAAGAATTTAACATATGAAATCGTAGAAATAACGTAAAAAAATAAAAGATAAAAATAAATAAATTATTGCCGAAAAAAAGATAGACTTTTCTCTCAATCTCTGATATTTTCACCGCAATTGTGGGTATCGCGTACTAATTTACACCTACGCTGACTTAATGAATCAAAGGATCAACCATAGTATGATTACAATAACAACAAAATTAGCTAGCCTATGCTTAGTGCTTACAGTCGCCTTAATATCTAGTTTTCCCGTTTCCGCTGCTGATGGCAATAAAATACCAGAACAGTGTGAAAAACTTTTTCAAGAAACTGAAAAATTGTTTAACGAAGCACAACGTCAACCGGGTACACACACTCAGTTAAACAAAATTCAAAATAAACTGAATCAAAGCAAGAAACAAATTCTAGAAATGGAAATTGCTACTCAAATCAAAAGTTGTGATCAAGGTTTAGCAAAACTCAGCCAGTTACATAAACCAACGGAAGAAAATGTAAATTAATTTTACCCTGCATTCTCGTGTAGGGCTAATCAATAACGATGCTCTGCATCTCTCTTCGATCTATCAAGCTACGGTGTAGCAATACCATGCGTAACCCCGTACGCAGTGCGGGGGAAATATGATAATAACGACGCAAGCTCAAGAAAAACTACAAGATCTAGTACAAACCCATTTTCCCGTCAAAAACGCCCCCAAAAACACCGCAGTTTTTAAAGAATTAAGCTATGCGGTAGCTATGTCAGATTTTGTATTAGATGTCTTTCAAAAACAACCGCAGTTTTTGGCAGATTGTTTAGAAAAAGTGCCTGAATTACCTGATGGCAATCAATATTTCTCCCGCTTAAATCATGAATTAAATCAAACGAATAACCAAGAACGGTGTTATCAAATTTTGCGTCAATTCCGCAACCGTGAAATGGCGCTGTTGAGTATTTGCCAAAGCCTGAATTTAGGCACCGTGGAACAAATTTTTATCCTCCTTTCGCAATTGGCAGAAAGTCTCATTATCGGTGCGAGAAACTGGCTTTATCAACAAGCCTGTGATGAAATGGGCACACCCACAGACGCTCAAGGTAACCCACAATTGCTTTATATTTTAGGTATGGGTAAACTTGGTGGTTTTGAGCTGAATTTTTCTTCCGATATTGATCTTATTTTCACTTACCCAGCGTCGGGCGAGACCGTTGGTGGACGCAAAGCTATTGATAATCAACAATTCTTCGTGCGACTGGGGCAACGTTTAGTCAATGCGTTAGATCAATTCACCGCCGACGGCTTTGTCTATCGCACAGATATGCGACTCCGCCCTTTTGGTGATAGCGGTGCATTAGCTTTAAGTTTTTCCGCTATGGAAAGTTATTATCAAGAACAAGGGCGAGACTGGGAACGCTATGCCATGATTAAAGGACGAATTTTAGGGTACGATCCACAAGATCCCAATATAATTGCCTTACGCCAACTACTCCGTCCTTTTGTTTATCGCCGCTATATTGATTTTAGCGTCATTCAGTCTTTACGTGAAATGAAAGGTAAAATTGAGCGTGAAGTTCGTCGTCGTGGTTTAGTGGATAATATTAAGCTCGGAGCAGGAGGCATCCGTGAAATAGAATTTATTGTGCAAGTGTTTCAGCTCATTCGTGGCGGACGAGAAATTAGTTTACAACAACATTCTTTACTTAACCTATTACCCGAGCTAGAACGACTAAAACTGCTACCGACACAACAACGACAAGATTTAACTCAAGCCTATTTGTTTTTACGCCGTGTGGAAAATGTACTACAAGCGATTAATGACAAACAAACTCAGTTATTACCAACCGCATCAGAAGATCGTCAACGCTTAGTCTCTGCCTGTGCAGAATTTACACAATTTAATAGTACTCAACAAGCGCAAACTATTTACTACCCAATTTATGACTGGAACAGTTTTTATACAGTTTTACAACAACATCAACAAAAAGTGCGGTGTGTTTTTGATGAATTAATCGGCGATAGCAAAGAAAATAAACCACAATCCAATGAAAATGGTTGGCAAGATTTGCTCGAAATGAGTGATGCGGAAATTGAAAAATTATTGACGGAACAACAAATTCCCGAATCCCATTTTGACGAAATTTTAGACCACTTACACAAATTCCGTCACGAGCTTCAACATCGTGTCATTGGCACCCGGGGACAAGAAACACTGAATCAGTTATTACCACAATTATTTAGTCAAATTTTCGCTCATTCGGCTTATTTAACTCTGTTACCACGTATGTTAAACATTGTGGAGCAAATTCTGTCGCGCACCACTTATTTAGAACTATTATTAGAAAATCCGCAAGTACTAACTCAACTACTGACACTCTGTTCACAATCAAATATGATCGCCGAACAAGTGGCTCGTCATCCGATTTTACTGGATGAATTACTCGATCAAAAAAGTCTGCAAAATCCACCGCACTTTGAGCAATATCCAACAGAATTACAGCAATATTTGCTCCGTTTACCACCTGATGACGAAGAACAAATTATTTACGCCCTACGCCAATTTAAGCAAGCCACCTTACTCCGCATTGCGGCAGCAGATATTTTAGGCGTATTGCCAATTATGAAAGTGAGCGATCATCTCACCTATTTAGCCGAAGCCATTATCACCGCAGTGGTAAATTTAGCGTGGCAACAAGTGACGGCTCGCTTTGGTCGTCCAGCTCATTTAAGTGACAATAAAAAAGGCTTTATCGTGGTGGGCTACGGCAAATTAGGCGGTATTGAATTAGGCTATAAATCCGATTTAGATTTGGTATTCCTGTATGATGGCATACAAGGGCAAACGGAAGGCGGCAAAAAATCCGTGGATAATTTCCAATTTTATTTACGCCTTGCGCAGAAAATTGTCAGTATTTTCAGTATGAACACCAGTGCTGGCGTATTGTATGAAGTGGATCTACGCTTACGTCCGTCCGGCGATGCGGGTCTGTTGTGTAACTCTTTCGCTGCGTTCAAGAAATACCAACAAAACGATGCTTGGACGTGGGAACATCAATCTTTAGTGCGCACCAGAGCCGTGTATGGCGAGCCGAAACTGCGCCAACAATTTGAGCAAATTCGTACGGACATTCTTGCCACCCCAAGAGATTTGCAAAAATTAAAAACCGATGTATTGGAAATGCGTGCTAAAATGTATCAACATTTAGCCAATCATAATCCAGCGAAATTTAGTATTAAAACCGATCAAGGTGGTATTACCGATATTGAATTTATCGCCCAATATTTGGTGTTAGCCAATGCTCCAAACAATGCAGCATTAGCTTATTGGTCGGATAATGTACGAATTTTTGAACGCATGGCAGAATTTCAGGTTATCAGCCTAGAAACGGCGGAACAGCTCAAACATTGCTATACTAGCTTACGTAACCGTATTCATCATCTCAATTTACTTGGCGAGAAAACTGTTGTAGATGGCAGTGAATTTAGCGAAGTGCGGTTATTTATTCAACAAATTTGGAAAGAACTATTTAAACAATGACAACCACCGAACAAATAGAAATTGAAATCGCCTACGCCTACCCGAAATCCTATTTCTTAAAAAAATTACAGGTAGAACAAGGCACCACCGTACAAGCCGCCATTTTGCAATCCGGTATTTTGCAACAATACACCGACATTGATTTGCGTGAAAACAAAGTGGGCGTATTCGCCCGCCCCGTCAAACTAACCGACCCCGTCAACGCTGGCGACCGCATTGAAATCTACCGTCCCTTACTCGCCGATCCAAAAGAAATCCGCCGTAAACGTGCAGAAGAACAGGCGAAAGAGGCAGCGGAGAAGAAGAAATTGGAGAAAGAAGCAAAAGCAGCCAATAGTAATGAGCATTATTTATGATTTGTGAAAATAGCAAGATCGAGCAAAGGGCGTATGCAATACGCCCCTACAATTTTATTACCATAAACATCAACGGTAAAAATAACAAAAATATAACGGTACATTGCATACACTCCAAAAACATAATTAAATCATAAAAACGTAAGGGTGTATTGCATACGCCCAAAAAACACAATTAAATCATAAAAACATAGGGGCGTATTGCATACGCCCAAAAAACACAATTAAATCATAAAAACATAGGGACGTATTGCATACACCCCAAAAACACAATTAAACCATAAAAAACGTAGGGGCGTATTGCATACGCCCTAAAAACACAATTAAATCATAAAAACATAGGGACGTATTACATACACCCCAAAAACACAATTAAACCATAAAAAACGTAGGGGCGTATTGCATACGCCCAAAAAACACAATTAAACCATAAAAAACGTAGGGGCGTATTGCATACGCCCAAAAAACACAATTAAATCATAAAAACATAGGGACATATTACATACACCCCAAAAACACAATTAAACCATAAAAAACGTAGGGGCGTATTGGCGTATTGCATACGCCCAAAAACGCAATTAAACCACAAAAACGTAAGGGCATATTACATACGCCCTAAAAACGCAATTAAACTACAAAAACGTAGGGCGTATATTGCATACGCCCTAAAACACAATGAAATCACAAAAACGTAGGGGCGTATTGCATACGCCCAAAAACTACGGAGAACAATATGCAATACAACCCCAATATCCATCACCGAAAAACCATTAGATTACAACATTATAATTACGCTGCTGCTGGTTCATATTTCATCACTATTTGTTGTTTTGAAAACCAACCTATCTTTGGCAAAATCATTAATGGCGAAATGATACTCAATGAAAATGGAAAAATTGCACAGCAAGAATGGTTAAATACAGTCAATAAAAGGAAAGGTATTGAAATTGATGAGTTTATCATTATGCCTAACCATATGCACGGCATATTAAATTTTATCAATGAATTATCAGAATTTAATGATATGATCAAACCACGATTTAATAGCCCTAAAAATAATCTAGGTTCAATCATCCGTGGTTATAAATCCAGCGTTAGCAGTAAAATTGGACTAGGCTATTCCGTATGGCAGCGGAATTATCATGAGCATATCATCAGAAATGAACAATCCTATAACCAAATTGAAGAATACATCATCTGTAATCCTATATTCTGGAAAAAAGATTGTTTTTACATTGAACGATAAAAATCCCCGTCTAAGCAAAACTATCCAAAAATACCAGCAAACTACGCCGTTTATCCGCTGTTAAATGATCCAATAGTAGCTGACACTTTCCCGAATTTCATCTTCCATAATGGGGATAAAATTACGCCGTTTTGTTGGTTGTTCATCGATTCGTCTTAAACCATTTTATCCAACACTTCAAAGGTTGCCGTAGGAAAATGCTGTTGTAAATATTGCTGTAAATAACGTTCTGTTTCTCGATTAATCATTTCATCGCCGAGCGGATAACGATTATAAATAAGCCCTTGCAACTGAATATGATATTGCCGACACACCATTAAATTTAATAAAGTATGATTAATACTGCCTAGTTTACCTGATGTCACTAATAACAGCGGATAATTTTGTTGCTGAATATAATCCAATGTTGTCTCGCTTTGATTATAAGGTACACATAACCCACCCGCGCCTTCTAACAACACATAATCATATTTTTGTGCCAATTTTTCGGTGGCTTGCTGAATAAGTGCGGTAGAAATTTGACAATTTTCTAAATCAGCCGCCAAGTGAGGGGAGCAAGGATAAGCAAATAAGTAGGGGCAAGTCGTACCAACCAAATCATCTTCAGTTAAATCAATACCTTGGATTTTTCGATGTTGCACAATATCATCTGCGATTTTTTCACAACCTGTTTGAATCATTTTTTGCGTAATAACTCGAAAACCTTGCGCTGCTAATTTTTTAGCATACCAACCCGTTGCGATAGTTTTACCCACATCGGTATCAATGCCTGTGACAAATAAAATTTTAGCGGTCATTTTTATTTCCTTTTTTCATCGCTAATCATAAAATCGGCTGATAGCTTAATTTCACTTCGCCGTTTTCTAAACTAAAATATTGCTGATAAGATTCACAAAATGCTTGTTACTGTAACTAATCATCAAAGTATGGTTCAATATCACTAATGGCCGGATTCATGATAAATTTCTCTGAGTGTATCTAATAATGCACTGGTTAATTGGGATAGCTGTGATGAACTGATAATAAAAGGCGGCATAATGTAAACCAAGCGACCAAAAGGACGCACCCAAATGCCTTTTTCGACCAATTTAGGCTGTAATTTAGCCAAATCAACAGGCTGTTTCATTTCAATCACTCCTATCGCACCTAATACTCGGACTTGTTGAACACTAGCAAAATCAGCCGCTGGAGCCAGTTCACGAGATAATTGCTGCTCAATTTGCTGAATCTTTGTCTGCCAATCATTGGCTAACAAGAGATCGATTGAAGCACTCGCAATAGCACAAGCCAAAGGATTTGCCATAAAGGTTGGACCGTGCATAAAACAACGGGCTTCACCTTGGCAAATGGTTTGTGCGATGTGTTCTGTCGTAATGGTTGCCGATAAAGTCAAGTAGCCGCCTGTGAGTGCTTTGCCTAAACAAATAATATCGGGTAAAATCTGCGTATATTCGGTCGCGAATAACTTACCTGTTCGTCCAAAACCTGTCGCAATCTCATCAAAAATCAGCACAACGCCATATTGATCACACAATTCACGGGCACGCTCTAAATAAGTCGGCGAATAAAAATACATCCCTCCTGCGCCTTGTACCACGGGTTCTAAAATTAAGCCCGCAATTTCACTATGCTTTTCAGACAATAAATCCGCTAAAGGTTGAATATCCGTTTCATCCCAAATCTCATTAAAAGCCGTTTTAGGTTGTGGCAGAAAATACTGCAATGGCAAACTATTCGCAAATAAGCCGTGCATCCCCGTAACAGGATCACAAACAGACATCGCATGCCAAGTGTCGCCATGATAACCTGAACGAATAGTCGCAAATTTATGGCGAGTTTTCTCACCCTTAGCATGTTGATATTGCACCGCCATTTTCATCGCCACTTCCACCGCTACTGAGCCACTATCAGCAAAGAAAATCTTATCCAACGCAGAATAATTTATACTTTTGGGTAAAATATTCAATAAACGCTGCGCCAATCCTACCGCTGCATCATGCGTAAATCCACCAAACATAATATGGCTCATTTTGGCTAATTGTGCTTGTGCCGCCTGATTGAGTTGCGGGTGATTATAACCGTGCAATGCTGCCCACCAAGAAGACATGCCATCAATTAATTGTTTGCCATTTTTTAATTGAATCATCACACCGTTCGCCTTTTCTACCGCATACATTGGCATATCACTATAAATAGTCGCATAAGGATGCCAAATATGTTGATGATCAATAGCAAGTAATTCATTTTCTATCATATTTAATTTACAAATGTTGTTAGCTTTACATAACATAATGAGAATATTACCATTTTCTTCAGGGCAATCGCACTACAAATTTTGACCCAATAACAACTTTTACGAAACACTGTATTTTACGAATGTAAATAGCCCAATGCATAAAACAACTAAAAAGCAGAGGATTTAGTTAAATTTAAGTATTAATTTATATAGTCTCTGATTGTGATTGTTGAATAATTTCCAATTTTATAACCAGCCTGTTGCAAGCCCAGTCTAAAAAAAGTAACATTCTTAACTAACATAAAATTAAGGAAAGACAAAATGACTAACTATTGCTTACCAAAAGACATCACGCCCGAGATTTTCCTACGGGATTATTGGCAGAAAAAACCGTTAATTATTCGTAATGGCTTGCCACAAATTGTGGGGCAATTTGAGCCAGATGATATTATTGAATTGGCACAGAATGAAGATGCCACGGCACGGCTGGTGAAAACTTATGCCGATGATGATTGGAAAGTGAGTTTTAGTCCGCTTTCAGAACAGGATTTTGACAATTTGCCTGCACGCTGGTCAGTGCTAGTGCAAAATTTAGAACAATGGTCAACGGAACTCGGTGATCTTTGGCAAGCCTTTGGCTTTATTCCCCAATGGCAACGGGACGATATTATGGTATCTTACGCCCCAAAAGGTGGCTCAGTAGGGAAACATTATGATGAATATGATGTGTTTCTGGTGCAAGGTTACGGGCAGCGCCGTTGGCAATTGGGGAAATGGTGCGATCCGAGTACCGAATTTAAGCCCAATCAGCCGATCCGTATTTTTGATGATATGGGCGAGTTGGTGATTGATGAAGTGATGAACCCCGGCGATATTCTTTATGTGCCAGCCAGAATGTCACATTTTGGCGTAGCAGAAAGCGATTGTTTAACTTTTTCTTTCGGCTTACGTTACCCCAATTTAAGCGATATTTTAGACAATGTGAACAAAGGCTTTTGCCATAACAATCCTGATATTGATTTGTCCGCGTTTTTATTGCCGTTACGTTTAGCTCAAATGCCACAATCTACGGGTAAACTTGGACAGCCTGAAATTCAAGCCATAAAAGCACAATTCATTGAAAAATTCACCCAGTCGCTAGAATTTGATCGTTTATTCCAACAGGCACTGGCTCAAACCGTCACGTCACGCCGTTATGAAATGTTGGTGTCTGATGATATGGCGGATCCAGATGAAATTTTGGATTTATTGCAAAATGAAAGTGTAGTACTGACACAAGATAATAATTGTAAACTGGCTTATCTAGAACAACCGGAACTTGAAATTTACGCTAATGGTGAATGGTTAGATGAGTTAAATCCGTTGGAAAAATCAATACTGAAAGCACTTTCTGACGGCGAAAGTCTTGACTTGTCTGCTATTCAACAGTTGGCAGATGAAGATATTGATATGGATTTGCTGTTAGATAGTATTTGTAATTGGGTAGATGATGGTTGGGTAGTGCTTAGATAAGCGTATAGCTGGATATTTTAGTCATAGTAGATAAAATTATCATGCTGTAGATTCCCTTATTTTAGTTCTAACCGTTGATATTTTATACAAACACCCCATATTATAGATTGATAAGATCGAAATACTTTGACTTTTCATTCATTTAACATTAATTTAACGGTAGTTATTTTTATTACTTTAGAAGGAAAACAGCCTATGCAACAGCAATCCCAAATTGTTTTAGGTGGTCGCGAGCAAAGCGAATCACTACTTCAGACGCATAAAGTGTTACGCAACACTTACTTTTTATTAAGCCTAACCTTAGCCTTTTCTGCGGTAGTGGCTTATATTTCCATGTCATTAAATTTACCCTATCCGGGTATTATTGTGATGTTAGTGGGCTTTTATGGTTTATTATTCTTAACTAATGCGCTAGCCAATAGTGCGGCGGGAATTTTGGCAGTTTTTGCCTTTACAGGATTTTTAGGCTATACCATTGGACCTATTCTTAATGCCTATGTGGGTGCAGGTTTAGGGGATGCGATTGTGTTAGCACTAGGCGGAACAGCTGCCACTTTCTTTGCTTGCTCAGCTTATGTGTTAACAACTAAGAAAGATATGTCTTTCTTATCGGGTATGATGTTTGCCCTATTTATCGTGTTATTAATCGGTATGGTAGCTAACATTTTCCTAAAAATGCCCGCATTGCAAGTAGCGATGAGTGGTTTATTTGTGTTGTTCTCGGCAGCAGGAATTTTATTTGAAACCAGCAATATTATTCACGGTGGCGAAACCAATTATATTCGTGCAACAGTGAGCTTATTCGTTTCAATTTATAACTTATTCATTAGTCTATTAAATTTACTTGGTATTTTCCGTGGTGATGATTAGTTTAACCAATTGGTAAAATAATGATGAAACGTCCCTATTGTGGGGCGTTTTTTTGTTATAATCACAAAAAAAGTAGGGAAATAGTATGCTTGAAGTAAACCAAATTCAAATTGAAACCGATTCAGCGGGTTATCTATTAGACTTAAATCAGTGGAATGAAGATGTGGCGATGGCACTAGCAAAACAAGAAAATTTATTGCTCACCGATGCTCACTGGGAAGTTATTTACTTTGTGCGGTCTTTTTATCAAGAATATAAAACCTCCCCCGCCATCCGCATGTTAGTCAAAGCGATGGCGGAAAAACTCGGGATAGACAAGGGTAATAGCCGCTACTTACAGCGTTTATTTCCTGACGGTCCGGCTAAACAAGCGACTAAATTAGCTGGTTTGCCCAAGCCAGCAAAATGCTTATAAGCTAAACGGCTATTAGTTAAATGAGAATCAATATGATAATGAGAATGATTATCGCTTGACAATATAAAATATATACTTATAATTCGTAGGGCAATTTGGTTCTATGGAACCATGTTGTACATAAATCATGCAAAAGTTTAATTTCATTTATTTAAGGAGAAGCTATGAAAAAACTTGCCAAACTGATGTTAGTTACCCTACTTACCGCGGCTGCAACAAGTAGCTATGCGAAATTTAAAGTAGCCACCACCTTTACGGTGATTCAAGATATTGCGCAAAATGTTGCTGGAGATGCCGCAGAGGTGTATTCTATCACCAAACCAGGAGCGGAAATTCATGAATATCAGCCCACCCCAAAAGATTTGGCTCAAGCACAATCGGCGGATTTGATCCTATGGAATGGGTTAAATCTTGAACGTTGGTTTGAGAAATTTTTTCAGAATATGAAAAATGTCCCTGCTGTGGTAGTGACAGAGGGCATTACTCCTCTTTCCATTTATGAGGGAGAATATCAAGGCAAGCCTAATCCTCATTCTTGGATGTCCACATCTAATGCGTTAATTTATATTGAAAATATTAAAAATGCGTTGATTAAATATGACCCCGCAAACGCCGAGACCTACAATAAAAATGCAGCTACATATATGGAAAAAATTAAAGCTTTAGATGCGCCGTTACGTGAGAAATTAATGCAAGTGCCCACCGAAAAACGTTGGCTCGTTACGAGTGAGGGGGCATTTAGTTATCTCGCAAAAGATTATGGTTATAATGAACTTTATCTTTGGGCAGTTAATGCAGAACAACAAGGCACACCAAAACAGGTGCGTAAAGTGATTGATGAAGTACGCCAACATAATATCCCTGTAGTTTTTAGTGAAAGCACGATTTCAGATAAACCAATGAAACAAGTAGCCAAAGAAACAGGGGCAAAATACGGTGGTGTACTTTATGTGGATTCCCTTTCCACCGCTGATGGTCCTGTACCAACTTATATTGATTTATTAAAAACAACAGTATCCACCGTTGTACAAGGATTTGAAAAATAATGCAAAATATTACCGCTGCTATTCATGTTGAAGATGTCACCGTTCGTTATAATAATGGACATATTGCGATTCAAAATGTATCGTTCCAACTGGAGGGGGGGACGATCTGTGCCTTACTCGGCGTTAATGGGGGCGGTAAATCCACGTTGTTTAAAAGTATCATGGGCTTAATCCGCTATCAACAAGGTAATATTCAACTTTGCCATTTGCCGGTAGAAAAAGCCCTCAAACAAAACTTGATTTCCTATGTGCCACAAAGTGAAGATGTAGATTGGCAATTTCCGGTGTCAGTGTATGATGTGGTAATGCAAGGTCGCTATGGTTATATGAATTTTCTACGCATTCCCACCGCCCTTGATAAACAAAAAGTCCAGCAAGCGATGGAACGTGTGGATATTCAACATTTGGCAGATCGCCAAATCGGTGAGCTGTCCGGTGGTCAGAAAAAACGGGTCTTTTTAGCCCGTGCCTTAGCCCAACAAAGTAAGGTGATTTTGCTTGATGAACCCTTTACCGGTGTGGATGTGAAAACTGAAAATGCCATTGTGGATTTACTCGGTCAATTGCGTCAAGAAGGGCATCTTATTTTAGTTTCTACCCACAATTTAGGATCCGTGCCTGATTTCTGTGATCAGGTGGTGATGATTAACCGGACGGTAATCGCTGCCGGTTCCACCGAAAGTACTTTCAATCAGCACAATTTAGAAACATTATTTGGTGGTGTACTACGTCACGTTAAATTAGCTAACCAAGATTTACATGATGATGAAGATGAACGGGCGGTTACCGTATTAACTGATGATGAACGTCCTGCCGTGTTCTATGGCCAAACTAAAATTGATCCCCCTGCACCGATTCGCAAGAAAGACAAACAGGAACCACCATCATGTTAGAAATATTACTTGAACCCTTTAGCTATAATTATATGGTGAAAGCCATTTGGGTCAGTGCGGGTGTCGGAGGAATCTGTGCATTTTTGTCCGCTTATTTAATGCTAAAAGGTTGGTCATTGATCGGTGATGCACTTTCTCACTCAGTGGTTCCCGGGGTGGCGATTGCCTATTCTTTATCTTTACCTTATTCAGTTGGCGCATTTTTTTCCGGTATTTTAGCCGCACTTTCGATTCTTTGGGTCAAATCCATTACCAAATTAAAAGAAGATGCGATTATCGGCTTTATATTTACTACGTTTTTTGCCATAGGCTTATTAATTGTTTCACTCAACCCGACTTCTGTGAATGTAGAAAGTATTGTGTTAGGTAATATTTTAGGCATTTCGGATGAAGATGCAGTACAAATCGCGATCATTACAGTGATTAGCACGATCTTATTACTGTTATTTTGGAAAAATCTATTGTTGGTTTTCTTTGATGAAATCCAAGCTATTTCGGTAGGCTTATCCCCTTATCGTTATAAAGTATTATTTTTCAGTTTGTTAAGTGCGTGTATTGTGGCGGCATTACAAACCGTTGGCGCAATTTTGGTGATTGCAATGGTGGTAACACCCGGTGCAACGGCTTACTTACTCACGGATAAATTCCATAAACTGATTATTATTGCCGTTTGCCTAGGCATTAGTACCAGTATCATTGGCGCCTATATTAGCTATTTCTTAGATGGTGCTACTGGTGGCATCATTATTTGCTTACAAACGTTGTTATTTTTATTAGCGTTCTTTTTCTCACCAAAATACGGCGTATTGATGCGAAATAAACGACCAAATATACAGGAGAATGCCTAATGGATATGCTTATCAACTGGTTTGCTGAACCTCTTTCTTACCCTTTTATGCAAATGGCATTATTCACCGCTATTATAGTGGCTATTGTGTGTGCTATTTTATCTTGTTATTTGGTATTAAAAGGTTGGTCATTAATGGGCGATGCCATTTCCCATGCCGTCTTGCCGGGTATTGTTGTCGCCTATATAAGTGGTTTGCCATTAATGTTTGGTGCGTTTCTCTCTGGCTTATTTTGTTCTTTAGCCATTGGTTATTTAAAAGAAAACAGCCGAATTAAAGAAGATACCGTGATGGGTATTGTGTTTTCGGGAATGTTTGCCTTTGGTTTAGTGTTATTTGTGAAAGTCGAAAGTGATCAACATTTAACCCATGTTTTATTTGGTAATTTACTCGGTGTTGGATTTAATGACTTTCTACAAATTATGATTATTTCAATTATGATCTTCATGATTATGCTGTTAAAACGCCGTGATTTTTTACTTTTCTGTTTCGATCCAAGCCATGCTCGAGTAGTTGGTTTATCACCACGTGTTTTACATTATGGCTTACTTATTTTATTAGCACTCACTATTGTTGCCGCCATGCAAGTAGTCGGCGTCATTTTAGTGGTCGCCATGTTAATTTCGCCGGGTATCACCGCCTTTATGCTGACCAAAAAATTTGACACGATGATTGCGATTGCCATGCTCAGTTCAGTATTATCAAGCTTCTTAGGCACCTTAATTAGCTTTCATCTTAATGCAGATATTGGTCCTTGTATAATCCTGTTACAAGCGGTTATTTTTGTGTTAGCATTGTTGTATTCCAAATTTAAAATACAACAAATTCAACCTCTGAAAAAGCTAAAAAGTGCGGTGTAAAAAATGCAAAATTTTCAACTCGAACAACTCATTAATCAAAAACTTAATGCTCAAGCCATTTCCGACTATGCACCAAATGGCTTACAAGTGGAAGGCAAAAGCGAGATAAAAAAAATGATCACTGGCGTAACCGCAAGTCTTGCTTTGATCGATCACGCTATTCAACAAAAAGCCGACGCTATTTTAGTTCATCATGGTTATTTTTGGAAAAGCGAAAATCCTTGTATTCGGGGTATGAAAGGTGAACGAATTAAACGTTTGCTAGTCAATGATATTAATTTATACGGCTATCATTTACCGTTGGATATTCATCCTGAACTGGGTAACAATGCCCTACTCGCTCAATTGCTCGGTATTGAAAATTTACAACCATTGGAACAAGGCTCAAACAGTATTCCGATGTGGGGAATGTTGAGAGAATCTGTTGCTGCGCAGGATTTTAGTCAACAAATTGCACAAGTATTAGGCAAAACACCGATAACCTGTGATGTAGAAAAATTTAACCCAAATGCACCGCGGTTAATTCACAAAGTTGGGATTTGTACTGGTGGTGGTCAAGGCTATATTGATCTCGCCTACTCGCAAGGCTGTGATGCCTTTATCAGCGGTGAAATTTCCGAACAAACCACCCATTCTGCTCGAGAACAAGGGATTCATTATTTCGCTTGTGGACATCATGTCACCGAACGTTACGGTATTAAAGCTTTAGGCGAATGGCTTGCAAACGAATATGGTTTTGATGTGGAATTTATAGATATTGATAATCCGGCTTAACACAATCTATCTGATCAGTAAATTCTATCAACCGCACTTACCGATACCGATGTCAAATACAATGATTTGGCAACTCTGTTTTATGTCACAAAAAACGTATAATATTCAATCTATTGAGTATTAACTTAAAGAAATTTCCCTGATAAATCAAAATATTATTTCTCGATAAAATTTGACTTTCGGATAAAAGTATGTTTATTATGAAAACATCTAGTAATTAATAAGCTAATTTCTAGGTAGTTATATTTCAATAAACAATAAACTATACAGAAAAAATAAAAAATAAGGAGAGCGTTATGAGTCAATTCGATAAAAAACGTGAAGAGTTATTAGATGAAATCCGCGATATTTTAATTAATGCGGAAGAACTGTTTGACGAAAAAAGTAAATCTGGCGAAGCTGAGTTGAAAAAACTAAAAGAGAAGTTAAATTCTCGTGTTAGTAATGCAAAAGAAAAATTTGCGAGTTTACAAGAAGATGCTATTGCCAGTGCTAAAGATGCAGTGGCAAGTGCAAAACAAGTAGTAAAACAAACCGATTCTATCGTACAAGACAATCCATATAAAGCGATTGGTGTAGCGGGGGTGATCGGATTATTACTTGGCGTTTTAGTTAGCAAAAAATAATCACGAGATGTTATCATTAGATCTGAGTTGCTTGGCTTCAAGCAACTCAATTTATATTATTTTCTAAGGAGATCTGATGCAAGCCATTCAAAATATCAAAACCGGTGTAAAGAATATTTTCATTACGATGCTTGAATTAGCTCAAGTTCGCTTAGAGATGGCACGTATCGAACTAAGCCAACATACTCGACACTTAGTGTCGGTGCTGATCTCAGTATTAATACTGATCGTATTATTATTTATAGCATTAATGAGTGGACTATTTGCGATCAATACCTATTTCGATGACCCTAGCCAACGCCTGATTGCCTTTTCTAGTATTAGTGGAATTGCGCTATTATTTATTATTATCTCTATTTTTGTGATTTTTAATGGACTAAAAAAACAACGTAGTTTTATGCAAAGCACGCTTAAAGAAGTGAAATTAGATATTGCCACCCTTAAACAACTAGCAAACCATTCTAATTCAAATCAATAGGTGGGAAAAATGAAAGATCAATTAACCGAAGAAAAAGAACTGCTCATCATAAAAGGCGACGCATTGAGAATGAAATTATTAGCGCAGGGGCAACGTACTCAGCAAAATATCGTCTATCCTCTCGCTCAAATTAAACATGTGGGCTCCACACTAGCACAACCTGCAATCCGGGCCTTATTTCTTTCGTTACTCAATCGAAAACTGTTATCCATAAAAGGGTTAACTTACTCCGCCCTAGGATTAAGCACCTTATATCTATTAAATAAAAAGAAATAATATTCAGGTCAGCTTTGCGTTCTTGTGTTTTTGTCTTATACTAGACAAGTTTTTCAATCACATTTTAAACATCAATTAGGATAGATTATGAGTTTCTTAACAGGTAAACGAATTTTAGTCACTGGTCTTGCTAGCAACCGCTCCATTGCTTACGGTATTGCAAAAGCGATGAAAGCGCAAGGTGCTGAATTAGCTTTCACTTATTTAAACGATAAATTACAACCACGGGTGGAAGAATTTGCCAAAGAATTTGGTTCAAGTATCGTTCTACCATTAGACGTAGCGACCGATGAAAGTATTCAACACTGTTTTGCTGAGTTGAGCAAAAGTTGGGAGAAATTTGACGGTTTTGTGCATGCTATTGCTTTCGCACCGGGTGACCAATTAGATGGTGACTATGTGAATGCTGCTACTCGTGAAGGCTATCGCATTGCTCATGACATTAGTGCATACAGCTTTGTAGCAATGGCACAAGCGGCTCGTCCTTTGTTAAATAAAAATGCCGCTCTTTTAACCCTGTCTTATTTAGGGGCAGAACGTGCGATTCCAAACTATAACGTCATGTGTTTAGCCAAAGCCTCGCTTGAAGCCGCAACACGTGTCATGGCGGCAGATTTAGGTAAAGACGGTATTCGTGTAAACGCTATTTCCGCAGGTCCAATCCGTACGCTTGCAGCATCTGGTATTAAAAACTTCAAGAAAATGTTAGCAGCATTTGAAAACACCGCCGCATTACGCCGTACCGTGACCATTGATGATGTAGGCAATTCTGCGGCATTCTTATGTTCTGATTTAGCCTCTGGCGTAACAGGCGAAATCTTGCACGTTGATGCAGGCTTTAGTATCACCGCAATGGGCGAATTAGGCGAAGAATAAACCTAGTTTTTCGTATTTTTGTATGGGCGAACCGATGTGTTCGCCCGTATATTATTTTATAAGACAATAAAAATGTTTCAAAACAATCCTCTACTCTCTCAACTCAAACAACAACTGCACGATAGCAAAGTACGTGTCGAAGGCACGGTAAAAGGTACAGATAAAGCCTATGGTTTCCTCGAAACTGATAAAGAAACCTTTTTTATCGCTCCACCAGATATGAAAAAAGTGGTACACGGCGACAAGATTAAAGCCGTGATCGAAGAAGTGGGTGACAAAAAACAAGCCGTTCCCGAAGAATTAGTCGAAACCCTGTTAACCCGTTTTATCGCTAAAGTGCGGTTTAATAAAGACAATAAATTACAAGTGTTAGTGGATCACCCCAATATTAATCAGCCGATCGGTGCCGTTCAATTAAAAACTGTACCCGAACAATTAAAAGAAGGCGACTGGGTAGTGGCAACCCTTAAAACACACCCACTACGTGATGATCGTTTTTTATTTGCTCAGGTCAGCGAATTTATTTGCCGTGCAGAGGATGAATTTGCGCCATGGTGGGTTACTTTGGCTCGTCATCAACAATCTCGCTATCCCGTACAAGGACAGGATAGCTATGCCATGCTCGATCAACAAACTCGCGAAGATTTAACCGCACTTCATTTTGTCACCATTGACAGCGAAACTACGCAGGATATGGACGATGCGTTATATATTGAGAAAATCGAGCAAAACGGCGAGCAAACAGGTTGGCGTTTAGTAGTGGCGATTGCTGATCCGACTGCTTATATTGATATTCATTCACAAATTGAACAAGATGCAAAACAACGCTGTTTCACCAATTATTTACCTGGCTTTAACATTCCCATGCTGCCACGGGAATTATCAGACGATCTTTGTTCTTTAATACCAAATGAAACTCGCCCAGCCTTAGTTTGTTATATTGAAACCGATCTCAAAGGAGAAATCACTAACCAACCTTATTTTGTTTCCGCTTATGTGCAATCCAAAGCGAAACTGGCTTATAACAAGGTGTCCGATTATTTGGAGCAACAACTTAATGCGTGGCAGCCTGAAACAACAGAAATAGCAGAACAGGTCAATAATTTACACCAATTTGCGTTGGCTCGTATGCAATGGCGTAAAACCCACGGTTTATTATTTAAAGAAAAACCAGATTATAGTTTTGTGCTTGCAGAAAATGGTCATATTTTAGACATCAAAGCCGAACATCGCCGTATTGCTAATCAAATCGTGGAAGAATCTATGATTATTGCTAATATTTGTGCGGCACATTATCTTGATGAACAAGCTAAAACAGGCATTTTCAACGTCCATAAAGGTTTTGATAATAAATTTCTGACTAACGCTCACCATTTCTTAATGGCGAATTTTGCTAATGATGATAATCGAGCAGAATTAGCACAACGTTATTCCGTAGAAAACTTAACTACCCTCAACGGCTATTGCCAAATGCGACACGACATTGAGCCATTTGCAGGCGATTATTACGAATTTCGCTTACGCCGTTTCTTAACCTTTGCCGAATTTAAAGCAGAATTAGCACCGCACTTTGGTTTAGGATTAACAGGTTATGCCACATGGACATCACCCATTCGCAAATATTCCGATATGGTCAATCATCGCTTAATCAAAACCGCGATAGCCAACCAACATGGAGCGAACTTACCTTTCATTAAACCATCAGATGACATTTTAGCACGCCTGCAAGAATCACGCCGTCAAAATCGCTTAGTGGAACGAGATATTGCCGACTGGTTATATTGCCGTTATCTGAACGAAAAGGTAGCCGAAAAACCACAATTTGAGGCGGAAATACAAGATGTGATGCGTGGCGGTTTACGTGTGCAACTGTTAGAAAATGGAGCAAGCGTATTTATTCCAGCATCTACCATTCACCCGAATAAAGACGAAGTAGAACTGAATTCTGATGAAATTGCGTTATATATCAAGGGTGAACGCTGTTATAAAATCGGTGATATTGTTAAAATTCAGTTAAATGAAGTCAAACTTGAAACTCGAAGTTTGATCGGAGAAGTGGTGATTTAAATAAAAAGTCTGCCCCAGTGTAAGTTAGATTTAGTATCCATAGGGGCAGCGCATACGAATCTATGCCTTGGTAGGCTTAATGATCTCACTTGGGTAACACCCTAACACTTTCAAAAAAGTACTATACTCTTTTAATTCTTGCAAGACCTGTTGGGTATTGGGATGATGAATATTGGCTTCGATTTCCAAATAAAACATTTCTTCCCACGGCGTACCATAAATCGGGCGAGATTCAAGTTTGGTCATATTAATTTGATGTTTCTTAAACACATACAACGCATCAACCAACGCACCGGCCTGTTGTCGAGTAGTCATTAATAACAGGGTTTTACTGGCTATTTGCGGTGAAACAGATAAAGGTTCTTTCGCAAGAACAATAAAACGGGTGATATTATTGGGTTGATTGGCAATATCCGTTTTTAATACTCGCAAACCATATAAATGACCACCATCTTCATTACCTAAGGCGGCAATATTCGGTTTATTCAAACTGGCGACTAATTCCATGGCATGCGAGCTACTTTCACAGTATTCAATATGCACGCGATCCAAACTACGAATGAATTGGCTACATTGTTGAATGACTTGGGGATGACTATACAACGTATCAATTTGACCAAGATCCTGCTGTTGGTTGACTAGCACACAATGTTTAATGGGATAAGCTAATTCCCCCACCAAAGAGAGATCGGTATGTTGTAATAAATCATATACATCATTAATAGAACCTGACGTGGTATTTTCTAACGGCACCACCCCAACATCCGCTTCACCCGATTTGACTTTGTCAAAAATTTGTTCAAAGGAACTACAACTTAATTCTACTAATTGTTCTTGATAACGTGTGGCATAATTACGAGCGGCTAAATGCGAATAAGAGCCTCGTTTGCCTAAAAAGGCAATATGAATATTCTGTTCACGTTGTTGGTTGAGTTTTTTCTGTAAATAAACCTGTTGTGTTACTACCGAATCTTCAATAATCCGTTGAAAAATTTGGGTAATATATTGTGGTTCAAGTTGATAATTCTGGCTTTCTGCAAAATTGACTAATTCTTGTAATAAGATTTGCTCACGTTCTTCATCACGTAAGGGTTTTTGGGTAATTTCTTTGCTCCGCACCACATCAAACGCCAAACGATGACGTTCAGATAATAATTTTAGTAAACTGCGGTCAATTTGAGTAATTTGCTGACGAATTTCAGTTAAATCCTGTGCCATAAAATAAAAATATCCTGTAATAAAAATGAGGGTCTGATGAACTTTCAACAGACCCGATTATAGCATAGGGCTAACATTAACGATAAATAATCTCGCCTTTTGGCTCAAATTTGCTGGCATCCAATGGTGAATGCTTTTGTAAATATTGTTTCATTACATCTGCATCAATAAAGCCAGAATCCACATAGGTTGGATGATTTTTCAATACTGGATAGCCGTCACCACCTGAGGCACTATAATTTGGCAAAGATAAACGATATTTTTTGCTCAAATCTAATGGCTCGCCTTTGACTTTAATCTCCGTAACAGTTTTATTGGCATAATCTACCACCATGGAAATTCCAACAAATTGCGGATAGCCACCAGAATCAGTTTCTTTTAATGCCACCACGTTTAAGTAGTCTTGTAGTTCTTGTCCCGTTAAATCAGCGTAACTTACTGCATTACCAAAAGGTAATACTTTCAACACATCACGATAAGTCACTTCGCCTTCATTAATTGAATCACGTACTATACCGGAATTGACCAACCCAATATCTGCATTCACTTTGTCACGCTCAACTTCTGCCACTAAACGCCCTAAATTAGTTTGTTTAAAGCGAACCACCGAACGTTCCCCTTCTAATTTACCTTTGACAGTACCGACTTTTTCACCCAATAATTCATTACCTTTTGCTTGGTAAGATTCAACTAATTTTGCTACTTCTGGATCTTGTGGAATTTCTTCTGTATAAAATTGATATTCGGTTTTACCATCTGCCGTTTGTACTTTTTTCTTTAAATTTACTGGAATTAATTGATAATGTTCAAGTTTTAATTCACCATTTTTAAAACTGAAATCTGCACGCCCAACATATTTACCCCATTCATGAGCTTGCATAATCCAACTACCATTTTGGTAATCTGGTTTACAAGGATCTGTTGGTTTGTAGTCCTCAATCCATACTCCCTTTTCATCCACACAAACAGGATCATGGGTATGTGCCCCAATAATCATATCAAACGCTCCCTTATCCAAATTACGAGCCATGGATACATCACCCGGAGCATTTGAACCAAATTTACCATCATAATAATACCCCATGTGAGTCAAGGCAATTTTCACATCTGGTTTTTCATTTTGCGCTAACTCCGCCAACACTTTTTTAGCAGTTTCTGTTGGATCATCAAAACGAATCAAATTCATATATTCAGGATTACCTAATATTGCCGTGTCTTCTGTGGTTAATCCTACCACCGCAATTTTTAAATCCTGCTTATTCAAAATGGTATAAGGTTTTACCAAATGCTTACCGCTTTTTTTCAAATAAATATTCGCTGATAAGAACGGGAATTCCGCCCATTTTTCTTGCATATCCAACAATTGCAATGGATTATCAAATTCATGATTACCTAATGTCATCGCTTCATAACCGACCATATTCATCGTCTTAAAATCAGGCTCGGCATTCTGAGAATCTGACTCAGGTACACCAGTATTAACATCCCCAGCATTTAACAAGATCACTGATCCACCTTGTTTTTCAACTTCTGTTTTGATCTGATCAACTAATGTTTTTTGCGCGGCTAAACCAAATTCGCCTTTATCATTTGGGGCAAAGTGTCCATGTAAATCATTAGTATGTAATACAGTAAAATGGTAAACCTTATCTTGTTGGTATGCCATGGCAGAAGCAGTGAGTAATGCCATAGAAAGCGCGGTCATTTTTGGTAAAATTTTCATAATAAGTCCTTCTAGATGGAATGATAAAGACAAAAAAAGCCACACTCAGAAAAGTATAGCTTTTTGATAAATTTTATTAAATTAACACTTGCTGTGTTATTACATAACCTTTTGGTACAGCTTGTTTATCTCCAAAGGTGACGAATTCCCATGCTTCTTGATTATCTAATAAGGCTCGTAACAATTTGTTATTTAAGCCGTGACCAGATTTATATGCACTAAACTCACCAATAAGGTTGTAACCACACATATATAAATCACCGATAGAATCCAACATTTTATGGCGAACTAATTCATCTTTAAAACGTAGTCCATCTTCGTTGAGCACACGGTAATTATCTAATACGATAGCATTATCCAAACTACCACCTAAAGCCAATCCTTGTGACTGGAGATATTCAATATCTTTCATAAACGCAAAGGTTCTTGCACGGCTAATTTGTTGTACAAAATTTTGTGCAGAAAAATCCAATTTGTAATGGCTTAATTTTTTAGGAATCGCTGGATGATTAAAATCAATCGTGAAATTTAAACGGAAACCGCTATAAGGCTTAATTTCTGCCCATTTATCACCGTCTTCTACTCGTACCGTTTTCTTCACACGAATAAATTTTTTCGCCGCATCTTGTTCTTCAATGCCCGCATCAAGCAATAAATAAATAAACGGGCTAGCACTACCATCCATAATCGGAATTTCCGGCGCATCTACTTCAATAATTACATTATCAATGCCTAAGCCTGCTAACGCGGCATTAAGATGTTCAACGGTAGAAATACGCACACCTTGATCATTCACTAAACAAGTACAAAGCATGGTATCACGTACAGCTTTTGCCTCTGCAGAGAAACTGACGGGCGGATTAAGATCGGTACGACAATAAATCACCCCTGTATTCACTGCAGCTGGGCGTAAATGCAAAGTCACTTTATTACCGCTGTGCAATCCCACACCGGTCACTTTAATGCTTTGTTTTAATGTTCTTTGTTTAATCATATTTTTTCTCAACTTTTTACAAAATGATTAACATTTTATTTTAGCTATTATTACCACGTAAAAAAGCAGGCTTAAACACATCATTATTTAATGGTGTTGGTCGTGTTGTTTCAAGTGGCTTTTGATATGTTGAAGTTTGTTGCTCTGGTAATCCAGACGGTTGTCTTACCTGACCAACTGTTTGTGTGACTGCCGCCACAGGCTCTTCCACATCACCAATCCCCGTAGCAACAATGGTCACACGAATTTCATCTGACATTTCTGGTACTAAGCTGGTACCCACCACTACGGTTGCCTCATCCGAAGCGAAAGAACGAATAATATCACCTACCGCATAAAATTCATCTAAACCCAAATCTAAACCAGCGGTAATATTAACTAATACCCCTTTAGCACCAGATAAATCAACATCTTCTAACAATGGACTGGCCACAGCATCTTGAGCGGCTTTTTCAGCACGTCCATCACTTGATGCACCTTTGGCGATACCAGAACCCATCATAGCACGTCCCATTTCTGACATAACAGTACGCACATCAGCAAAGTCAACGTTAATTAATCCCGGTGCAGTAATCATATCAGAAATACCCGTCACAGCATTACGAAGAATATCATTTACCGTAGAAAATGCTTGAACTAAAGTAGTATTTTTACCTAATACCTTTAATAATTTTTCATTCGGAATACTAATTAAAGAATCCACATGCTTGGATAGCTCTTTAATACCCAATTCCGCAAACGCCATGCGTTTTTTACCTTCAAAAGAAAATGGTTTAGTCACCACCGCAACGGTAAGAATGCCTAACTCTTTTGCCACTTGTGCAACAATAGGCGCAGCACCAGTACCGGTACCACCTCCCATACCTGCCGCAATAAAGACCATATCCGCGCCCTCAAGCATCGCTCGAATCGCTTCTTGATCGTCTTCGGCAGCTTTACGCCCTACATTTGGATTCGCGCCAGCCCCTAAACCACGAGTGGTTTCTGCACCGATTTGTACTGTTTGCTGAACCTTACTTTTGCGTAAAGCCTGCGCATCCGTATTTACTGCATAGAAGATAATCTCACCATGTTCATCACTCGCAAGAGAATCTTCTCCCACAAGTGAGCCACCATTATTCAGTAAACTATCTACCATATGGTTGACGGCATTACCTCCACCGCCACCAACACCAACTACTTTAATCAGCGTGCGACCGACTTCATCATCAAAATCATATTGTACCGGGTCAAACATTTATATTCTCCGTGGGTGCTACCAAAAGAGCCTAGCACATAAATTATTCTAAAATTCTTCCTATTGTAGATGAAAAATGCAAAATTATCAAAACTCAGAGCCAACTTTCTTCAAAATTTCTTTCATTCCACCCCAAATTGAGCCTAAAAAACTGCCTTCGGATGTAAAACTTTCTATTAATCGAGTATTTTCTTCATCATTATGATGACTATATTGTAACAAACCGAGTACAGTCGCATATTGTGGTTTATTCACATAATCCGTTAATCCTGTGATATTCAATGGATGACCAACACGAACATGAAAGCCAAAAATTTCCGTGGCACATTTTGCAATATCTTCCATATTTGCCCCACCACCAGTTAACACAACACCTGCAATTAAATCCGCTTTAATATCTTTCTTAATTAGCTCTTGGCGTAAATTATCTAACTCATTTTTTACCACAAACAACAAATCAGCATAACATTTTGATGTCACATCTACAATTTGCGCTTTGCTAAAGGTACGTGCAGTCGTTCCGCCAAGTCCTGCTACTTCGACCTTTTTCTTGGCAAAATGTTCAATTAAATCTTGGCTAGGATTCACCGCACTTCCGTAGTTAATTTTAATATTTTCGGCTTCATGACGAGATGTGGTTAAACTCTGAGCCACAAAATCAGTAATATCATTCCCCCCATAAGGGATCACCTTGCTGTAACGTAATGCTCCATTGGTATATACCATAATATCCATGGAACCTGCCCCAAAATCCACCAAGCAAACGCCTAAATCTTTCTCATCTTCAGTTAACACCGAATAACTTGATGCCAAGCCAGAAAAGACGACTTTATCTACTTTTAAACCACACTGCTCTACCGCTTTTTGTAGATTACTTAACCAAGCTTGATGACAACCAATTAAATGCGCCTGTGCTTTTAAACGCATGCCTTGTAAACCTAATGGATTCTTAATATTTTGTTGCTGATCGACGGCATATTCTTGTGGAATAACGTGTAATAAAGACAAGCCTTCGGGCAATTTAACCGAACTCGCAGTGTGCATGGCGGCATCTATTTCATCTTGCGTCACTTCGTTGTTGGCAATGGGTTCAAGACCGCTATCATTTAGGCTTTGAATATGTTTTCCAGTAATTGCAAGGGTGACGGATATAATTTGACAATCTGCGACTGCTTCCGCACTTTCAATGGCTCGTTGAATAGATTTCACCACCGCAGATAAATCTGTAATGCTACCTTTATCAATGCCTTTAGATGGACAACTGCCATAACCCAGCACATTCACTACGCCATCAGGTAATATCTCGCCTACCACCGCCACCACTTTTGATGTGCCGACTTCTAATCCTACAATGGTTTTTGATTCTACAATTTTTGCCATATTCATCACTTCGCTATTTATTTAATAATATCAGTGAAATTCACTGCCGCACCCACTTTATATCTTAGATCAACATAATTAATTTTTTTATTTTCCGGCACTTCAATTTGTGGATAAATCGTCACAAAACGATCAATTTTGCTTTTCCACTCACCACGTCCTAATTTTAAGGTAATGTCGTTATCTAACATAATCTCCCAAGAACCTCGTTCGTTTACTGCTAAGGTTTTTAGGCTTAAATTTTTTGCTTTTAAGTCTTTATAAATTTTATACCACGCTTCTAGTACTTCCTTACTTTGGTAATCTAAGCCAAATAACCGTGGCATATCAGTATTTTTTAGTTTATCAAAGGGTAAGCTAAACACGGTACCATCACTGGCAACAAATTCATTATCATTCCAATAAGCTACTGGCGTATATTCTATAACTAAAATACTTAACCGATCAGGCCAAATTTTACGAACTAGCGCTCCTTTTATCCAAGGCATACTCTGAATTTGGTCTCGCACCGCATTCACATCTTGCCCGAAAAAACCTTTTAATTCACCCATTTGTAAAATTTGATCGCGTACATCTGAATAGGTTGTATATTGTGGCGAACCTAACAACGCAAAAGCACTAATCGGTTTGTCATCCAATTTCTCTAACCATGCTTGCCAGTTGGTATAAGTATAATATAGCAAACCTAAGCATAATAGCAAAAGCAATGGTTTGATCTGAATTAAACTTTTCAGATCAAATTCTGGCATTTTGGCTGTTTTCTGCTTCGATTTACGTTTAATCACGGACATTAAACACTTAACTCCAAGATTTTTTCCACTAACTGCGCAAAAGAATAACCCACTGTTTTAGCTGATTTTGGAAATAAACTATGGCTCGTCATCCCTGGTGTGGTATTCACTTCTACTAAACGGAAATTCCCTTTGCTATCGGTCATCACATCAATCCGGCTCCAACCACGACAGCCAACCACGTCATAAGCACGTTTCACCAAACTACGCAATTCTTGCCAACGTTCATCACTTAATGGCATCGGACAAATATATTGCGTATTATCGGAAATATATTTCGCCTCATAATCATAAAATTCCCCCTCGGGGACAATTTGTACCGCTGGCAACACTTCATCACCTAAGACTGGCACAGTCAATTCATCACCAGACAACCATTCTTCAATTAATACCGTATCATCATGTTGTAGGGCTAACTCTACTGCGGCTTTTAAATCTTCCACCGTTTTGACTTTGGTCAAACCAACGCTGGAGCCTTCACGTGAAGGTTTTACCATTAATGGCAAGCCTAAGCGCGCTACCACCGCTTGCGGATCGAGTGAAAGTGCGGTGTTTTTAGTGACAATTTCCATATCAGCAATCGGTAAACCAAAGCCTTTCCATAACATTTTAGTTCGCATTTTATCCATGGTTAATGCAGATGTCATGACGCCACAACCCGTATATGGCAAACCAATTTGTTCCAATACACCTTGAATCACACCGTCTTCGCCACCCCGTCCGTGCAAAATATTAAAAGCACGATCAAAGCCCTGTTCGCTTAATTCAGATACGCTGATTTCTTTTGGATCGAGTGGGTGAGCATCATAGCCTTGTGAGCGTAACGCTTGCAGTACAGCAGCCCCTGAATTTAAGGAAACGTCACGTTCTGCTGATGTGCCACCTAATAATACGGCGATTTTTTGTTGTTTTAATGGTTTCATTGAATTATCTCTTTACTTTTATTCTGCTTACTTCGTCCACAATTCCACAAGATTGCGAGAAAGTTTACTCACATTACCCGCCCCTTGTGCCAAAATTAAATCACCATCTTGTAGGATTTGATCCATAATTTCAGGTAACTGACTATGATCCGCCACAAAAATCGGGTCAACTTTACCCAAATTACGAATAGAACGTGCTAACGAACGGCTATCTGCTCCAGCAATCGGTTGTTCTCCTGCGGCGTACACATCAAGTAAGACTAATACATCTACTTGCGATAATACCTGCACAAAATCATCAAATAAATCCCGCGTACGAGAATAGCGGTGCGGTTGGAAAATCATCACGACCCGTTTATTTTGCCAGCCTGAACGAGCCGCTTGAATGGTCACGCCGACTTCAGTAGGATGATGACCATAATCATCTATCAACATCACTTTACCATTCGGACGAATAAACTCACCCAGTTGATCGAAACGACGACCAGCCCCTTGAAAATCGGCAAGGGCGGCTAAAATCGCATCATTGTTAATACTTTCTTCTTTGGCAACCACTAAAGCGGCGGTGGCATTTAATGCATTGTGTTTACCCGGTACATTTAATAGCACATTAATTCGCTCACCCGTTGGGGTAATCACATCATAATGTCCTTGAAAACCCGTTTGCTCATAATTTTCAATACGATAATCCGCTTTTTCATTAAAACCATAAGTCATCACTTGGCGACCCACTTGTGGGACTAATTCCATTAGCACAGCATCGTCCGCACACATCACGGCTAAACCATAGAACGGTAAATTGTGTAAGAAATTCACATACGTCCGTTTCATTTCTTCAAAATCACCATGATAGGTTTCCATGTGGTCTGGTTCAATATTTGTCACCACCGATACCATAGGTTGTAAATGTAAAAATGAAGCATCACTTTCATCTGCCTCGGCAATTAAATAACGGCTTGCCCCTAAATAGGCATTGGTACCAGCAGATTTCACTAATCCTCCATTAACAAAGGTCGGATCTAAACCTGCTTGCGTATAAATCATCGAAATCATCGCCGTTGTAGTGGTTTTTCCGTGCGTTCCTGCAATCGCAATACCATGACGGAAACGCATAATTTCAGCTAACATTTGCGCCCGTTGAATCACTGGAATCCGTTTTTCATGGGCAGCCACCACTTCCACATTATCTGACTTAATCGCACTGGAAACTACCACCACGCTGGCATCTTGCACATTTTCTGCTTGATGAGAAAAATAAATTTTTGCCCCTAAAGAAATTAAGCGATTTGTCACCGCACTTTCTGCAATATCGGATCCTGTGACAGCATAGCCCTCATTTAACAATACTTCCGCAATACCGCCCATACCGGCACCACCAATACCAACAAAATGAATTTGTTTTACTCGTCGCATACTTGGCACGGATTGTCTAATTTTTGCTTGTCTAATTGCTTCTTGTGATTGCGTCATTTTTATTAACTCACTTCCTTATTTTTCATTCGCGTTTTGTATAATCACTTCTGCTACACGTTGAGCAGACAACGGCGTTGCCATGGATTTTGCATTAATTGCCATTTGCTGTAATTTATTTAAATCTAATTCATTGATTAACTTCACCAAAACATCCACATTCAAATCTGCTTGCTCAACGATATAAGCAGCCTTTGCATCTGCCAAATATTTCGCATTTAAATATTGTTGACGATCCTTATGTTGGAACGGCACAAAAATCGCTGGCGTTCCCACTGCGGCTAATTCACATACTGTCAACGCACCCGAACGACAAATCACTAAATCCGCCCAAGCGTAGGCTTCTGCCATATTATCAATAAATTCACTAATTTTCACCGCACTTCGCACATTTTCTGGATAAAGTGCAGTAACATTTTCTACCGAACCTGCCCCAACTTGATGACGAACATCCAATTTATCAGCTAACCGAGCCACCACTTGCGGAATGGTTTGATTTAACACTCTCGCCCCTTGGCTTCCCCCCACCACAAGGATTCTTAATTTACCATTATTATGGGCTAAACGTTGCGTAAAACGTTGTTCTGGACTTGCCATTTGAAACAAATCCGCACGTACTGGATTACCCACCACTTCGGCATCAGGAAAAGCGGTTGGAAAGGCTTGCAATACCGCTCTGGCAATTTTAGCTAACCATTTATTGGTGAGTCCTGCCACGGCATTTTGTTCATGTAAAATCACTGGCACACCACAAAGTTTAGCCGCAATACCACCTGGACCCGACACATAACCGCCCATACCTAACACCGCATGGGGTTGATACTGTTGGATAATTTTACGAGCTTGCAATATCGCTTTGGTGATCGAAAAAGGTGCTTTCAATAACGCTGCGATACCTTTACCACGCAAGCCAGAAATTTGAATAAATTTAATTGAAATACCATGTTTAGGGACAAGTTGGGCTTCCATACGGTCAGCGGTGCCTAACCAGCAAATTTGCCAACCTTGTTGCTGTAAATATTGTGCTACTGCAATGGCTGGAAAAACATGACCGCCAGTGCCACCTGCCATCACTAATAATCGTTTTTTTTCTCTATTCTGTTGCACCTAATTTATCCCCGAAATTTTTAATCATCTCGTAATCTCGCATGACCACCACGCATAAGCCTATTTTCATGATCAATCCGTAATAAAATGGCAATACTAATGGACATAATAATCACACTCGAACCACCATAACTGACTAACGGAAAGGTTAACCCTTTGGTCGGTAATAAGCCTAACGCCATACCTAAATTCACAAAACCTTGGAAGAAAATCCAAAAGCTAATGCCAAACGCAAAAAAGCCTTTAAAACGTTGTTCTAATAATAAAGACTCTTTACCAATTTTCATGGCTCGGAAAACCAAAGCAGCTAATAGGAAAACCATTAACAATATGCCTAAAAAGCCAAATTCTTCGCCCATTACCGCCATCACAAAGTCAGTATGTGCTTCGGGTAAATATTCTAATTTTTGAATAGAATTGCCTAAGCCCTCACCAAAAAATTCACCCCGTCCAAATGCCATTAATGAGTTAGACAGCTGAAACCCTGTACCGTAAGGGTCTTGGAAAGGATCCATAAACCCCGTTAAACGTTTTAAACGATAGGCGGAAGTTAATACTAACCATACAAATAATACGACCCCTAAGCCCATTAATAACACGAATTGTAAAAAATGCGCCCCAACAATAAACAACAATCCAAAGGTAATCACGAATAATACCACCGTACTACCTAAATCTGGTTGTAATAATAAAAACGCCCCCATTACCCCCACTACAAGGAAAGGTTTTACCGCACTGAGTTTACGACTACGCACTTCATCGTAACGGCGAGTAAAATAGCTGGCTAGAAAACAAATTAAAGCTAACTTAGCAAATTCTGCTGGCTGGAAACTAAATAAAGGAAAAGGCAGCCAACGTCTAGCTCCATTGACTGATTTACCAATACCGGGAATCGCCACCGCCACCAATAAAATAATGGAAATAAAGAAAACCCACATATAGTATTTTTCCCATTTATCCATCGGAACTTTTAAGAAAAAATAACAGACAATAAAAGACAATACCACATTCATGGCATCACGTTTAGCATAATAAAAAGGATCTAATTCATTACGAGTACCCACTGGAATAGATGCTGATGTAACCATAATAAAACCAATAAACAGCAAGATCACAAATAACCACAACAGTGTGCGGTCATACAGTACATTACTTGGCGTAATGGTTGTCCAGCGTTGATAACTCTCTTTTAAATTACTCCAAAACCCCATGACATATCCTATTCAACTGACTGTGCTAGACGGGTAAATTGTTCACCCCGTTGTTCAAAGGAACTAAATTGATCCAAGCTCGCACAAGCGGGTGATAATAACACCATATCACCTGACTTTAACAATGGACGCAAGGCTTGAATAGCTTGTTCCATGGTATCAAATAATTGACTTTGCACCGATAATTTGGCTAATTCGGCACCGTCTTGACCAAAGCAATAACATAAAATTTCAGGCTTATTAATCAGCTTTTCTAACTCGCTAAAATCCGCCCCTTTGCCGTCACCACCTAATAATAAATGCAATTTACCCTTTAAATGTAATCCCGTTAACGCCGCCACCGTACTACCGACATTGGTCGCTTTGCTATCATTAATCCAACGCACACCATGGGCAAAATGGGCTAATTGGAAACGGTGATCGAGTCCAGTGAAAGTACGAAGTGCGGTGCAAATTCCCTGATTTTTTACGCCTACCGCACGCGCCAAAGCAATGGATGCCAAGGCATTCATATAATTATGACGACCGCTGATTTTCACGTCATCACAAGGTAAAATCACTTCATCACCCGCCATTAAATATTGTTTACCGTTTTCGGTTTTTAACCAATAATCCGCATTATGTTCCGCAAAACTCACTTGCTGTTTCGCACTTTGCTTACCGTTTTCTTTAGACAACAAATCTTCGCCATTTATCACCGCAGTTTCAGCATTCACATAAATCTTCAATTTTGCTTGGCGATAATCTTCTAAGTCCACATAACGATTCATGTGATCTTCGGTGACATTTAACACGGTCGCTGCCGCCGCTTTTAGGCTGTAAGTAGTTTCTAATTGGAAACTGGAAAGTTCCAATACATAAAGATCATAATCATCATCTAACAACGATAACGCCGGAATCCCAATATTGCCTCCCATACCTACTCGCAAACCATCAGCTTTTGCCATTTCTGCTACCAGCGTAGTCACTGTGCTTTTACCGTTTGAACCTGTAATTGCCACAATCGGTTTCTTGGCTTCACGGCAGAATAATTCAATATCTCCCACCACTTCGACCCCAGCAGAAAGTGCGGTCTGAATTTCAGGGGTTTTTACCGCTAATCCTGGACTAATCACAATTAAATCACTGTCTAATAACCATTGTTGATTTAATCCGCCCTTATGTAACGGAATATCCGCCCCTAATTGTTCCGCACCTGTAGGGTTAGCACGCGTATCGATCACACGTACTTGAGCTTGTTTTCTGACTAAAAAATCTACGCAGGATAGACCCGTTTTGCCTAAGCCGATCACGGTGACTGTTTTATTTTTATAATCTGTCATAGCATAATCCTTTTTTATCTAACGTAGCTTCAAGGTCACTAAGCCCATCAATACCAACATCAACGAAATAATCCAAAAGCGGATAATCACACGTGGCTCTGGCCAACCTTTAAGTTCGTAGTGATGATGAATCGGTGCCATACGGAAAATCCGTTTTTTGCGTAATTTATAGGAACCCACTTGTAAAATCACCGAAATGGTTTCCATCACAAATACACCACCCATAATCACTAATAAAAATTCTTGACGCACTAACACTGCAATCACGCCTAATGCACCGCCTAATGCAAGAGAACCCACATCCCCCATAAATACCTGAGCAGGGTAAGTGTTAAACCAAAGGAAACCTAAACCAGCCCCCACAATAGCAGTACAGAAAATCACCAGTTCAGCACTGTATTTTACATAGGGAATATACAAATATTTTGACCATTCAATATTCCCTGTCGCCCATGCAATTAATGCAAATGCTCCTGCCACAAACACGGTTGGCATGATCGCTAAACCATCTAAACCATCGGTTAAATTCACCGCATTACTGGTTCCTACGATCACGAAATAAGCCAAAATAATATAGAACACACCCAATTGTGGCATAATATTTTTGAAAAATGGTACCACTAAACGAGTAGCATCCGTATCTTTACCGATTAAATACATTCCCACGACCGCAATTAAGGCAATAGCAGATAACCAGAAATACTTCCAACGAGCAATTAAACCATCGCTATTTTTATATTTAATTTTACGATAATCATCCACAAAACCAACTGCACCATAACCGAGTAATACGAATAAACTGAACCAAATATACGGATTAGATAAATCGCCCCACAACAAGGTACTCACGGTAATCGTGAATAAAATCATAATACCGCCCATGGTTGGCGTGCCACGTTTTTGGAAATGACTTTCAGGTCCATCATTACGGACTTCTTGCCCGAATTTAAAGATTTGTAAACGACGGATCATTTTCGGTCCAATCCATAAAGACAACAACAACGCCGTTAATAACGCAAAAATTGAGCGAACGGTAAGATAAGAAATAACGTGAAAATCGCTAAAATATTGCTGTAAATAAGATGCAAGCCAAACTAACATGAAATATTACCCTTTGAAATTTTCTGTTAAAATATCGATCACGTCTTCCATTTTTTGACTGCGTGATCCTTTTGCTAATAACACAACAGGTTGATTATTTGCTAATTTTTGTTTAATTATTGGTGTTAAATAATTTGCCATCACTGCTTTATCAGTAAAATGCTGACCTGCGGATTGATGCGAAATCACCGCACTATGCAAACCAAAGCTAACCACACATTCTAATTGTGCTTGTGCCGTATAATCGGCAATTTGCTGATGACAAAGTTGTGTATTTTCGCCTAATTCTGCCATATCTCCAACAACAAAAATGCGAAATGCAGCATATTTTTGCAAAACATCAATGGCAGACTTTAATGATCCCACATTGGCATTATAAGTATCGTCTAACAATAAAAGGTTTTCACAAGGCTGAATCGGAAATAAACGTCCTTTCACCAAAGATGGTTGCTCAAGTCCTAATTTTACCTCTTGTAATGTGGCTCCGACATTTACCGCCAAGGCTGTCGCTGCTAACGCATTGGCTACATTATGTTCGCCTAAATAGGGTAAATTAATCTCAATTTCACCCTGTGGACTATGTAAAATAAAGATCGAACCCGTTTCTGTTGCCTTGACATTGCTAGCATAAAAATCCGCTTGCTTATTATGAGCGGAAAAAGATTGTAATTTATGTGTCCCAATTTCTTTTTTCCACATATCTAAATAATGACAATCTAAATTCACAATAGCGACCCCCTTTTCACTCAAACCACGAAAAATCTCGCCTTTGGCTTGAGCCACCCCCTCAATAGAACCAAATCCCTCTAAATGAGCTGGTGCGATATTATTGATCAATGCTACATTTGGTTTCACCAAATGCGTTGTATAATCAATTTCGCCTTGATGATTCGCTCCAAGCTCAATCACCGCAAATTGATGTTTCTCGGTTAAACGTAATAAAGTTAAAGGCACGCCAATATCATTATTAAAATTGCCATGGGTAAATAAAACTTGATTTTTTTCCACCGCACTTTCCGTTGTCATTCGGCTGGCAGTTTGAGCTAAAATAGAAGCTGTCATCTCTTTCACCGTGGTTTTGCCCGAAGATCCTGTCATTGCCACGGTTAATGGATTTAATTTGGCTTTAAGCCATTGTGCTAATTGTCCTAAGGCTAAACGGGTATCAGGGACTATAATTTGTGGTATGTTGACAGTACATTCATGATCAACAATAACGGCGACATTGCCTTGTGCCATGGCTTGTTCAAGATAATAATGAGCATCAAAACGTTCACCTTTTAAGGCAAAGAATAAGCCGTTTTGCGTTTGTTGGCGGGTATCGGTGCTGATGTTTTCAATTTGCGTTTCAGCATTTCCGATAAGTTTGCCGTTTAAGATTTCAGCGATTTTTTTTGTTGTTAGTTTTATCATTTTGGTTTTTCTTTTAAAAATCCCTGCACTGACGTACAGGGTTAAGCATAGTAACGATGCTCCGCATCTTAGTTTCAGCCATCACATTTCAGCCACAGCGTGGCGTTATTTCACTAACCCCGTACGCAAGTATGGGGAATTTATAAATATTTCCTTACCACTTCCTGATCCGAAAAATGATGTTTTACTTTCCCAATAATCTGATAATCTTCATGCCCCTTACCCGCAATCAAAATCACATCATTTTCCACCGCACTTTGTATGGCAGTTTTAATTGCTTGCTCACGGTCATGGATAATTTGCACAGCATTGGCGTGTTCAAATCCTGCCACAATATCTGCCATAATTTTTGTTGGCTCTTCCGTGCGTGGATTATCATCAGTGGCAATTACTACATCTGCAAACTGTTCTGCTATTTTTGCCATCAGTGGACGTTTACCATTATCTCTGTCGCCACCACAACCAAAAATACACCACAATTTACCGTTACAATGAATACGTGCCGCTTGTAGTGCTTTTTCTAAAGCATCTGGGGTATGAGCATAGTCCACAATCGCTGTTGGTTTATGTGGCGTATGCAACATTTCCATGCGACCACACACTCCAGTTAATTGCGAAACGGTTTTAACCAAATCCGTCAGGCAGTAACCTAAGGATAATAAAGTAGCTAATACCAGTAATAAATTGCTTACATTAAACGCTCCAATTAAATGGCTTTCTAATTTGCCATTGCCCCAACTAGAACAAAATTCAATGCTCGCCCCTTTGTTATTAAAAGAAACTGCGGTGCATTTTAACCAATTTTTTTGCATTGGTTGGAAATCAGCTTGACAACTCACTGCCACTGCGTTTGGCAATGCTTTTAACCAACCTGCACCAATCTGATCATCGGCATTAATCACTTGTTGTTGCGTGACTAATTCAGTAAATAAGCGTTTTTTGGCATTGGCATATTCTTGCATGCTACCATGATAATCCAAATGATCACGGCTTAAATTAGTAAAAATCGCTACCGCAAAATGCAAAGCCTCAATTCGTTTTTGCACTAATCCATGGGAAGATACTTCAATCGCGGCGAAATCCGCCCCTTGAGCCACAAAATTGGCTAAAGATGATTGTACTTCTAGAGCTGAACCTGTGGTATTTTCGGCTGGTTTAACCTGACCTAATAACCCATTACCAATGGTTCCCATCACTGCTGGGTTATGCCCTAAAATTTGCGTCCATTGAGCCAATAATTGAGCAATAGTGGTTTTACCATTGGTGCCTGTTACCCCAACTAAAGTTAATTTTTGCGATGGACTATCGTAGAAAATATCAGCAATTTCAGAAAGATGAGCGGATAAATCAAAATACGCAATAATAGGGACATTATTTTCAAAACGAACGATTAAATGTTCGTTTAAGTGGTCGGCATCTGCCAATACAGCAACGGCTCCGTTTTCAATGGCTTGTGGAATAAAACGACGACCATCAACAGTATGCCCTTTTATCGCAACGAAAAGACAGCCGCTCTTTACAGAACGACTGTCTAGGGTCATATCTTCCACTAAAATGTCTAAAATTTCACCAGATAATAAACAATTCCCCAAAAGTGCGGTCAATTTTTTCATTTTTTCTCACTTAATTTGTTTGTTTTCTGTCTATTTTATCGGTTAATCGTACCACACGTTTAATATTTCTGATATTTGCCGTACTTTCTTCGGAATCTGGCGTAACATTATAAGTACGTAACGCATAGCCCATAATACTTGAGAATACAGGTGCAGAGATAGCACCACCATAATATTGTCCCGCCTTAGGATCATCAATTAAAATCACTAAAGCAAAACGTGGATCCGTCACGGGTGCAAGCCCTGCGGTATAGGCCATATATTTATCCACATAATGCCCTTTTTCTAATTTTTTCGCCGTCCCTGTTTTAATCGCGACCCGATAGCCTTCTACCATGGCTCGTTTATTTTTAATCGCCACTTTTTCCATCATATGCACCACATCTTTGGTAATTTTTTCGGAAAAAACACGATTGCCAATTACCGGTGGATCCACTTTAGTAATTGATAATGGACGATAAATACCAAAACTACCTAGCGTAATATAAGCTCGAGCAATTTGTAAGGGTGTGGCATTGATACCATAACCAAACGCCACGTTAGCACGTTCAATCTCAGACCAACGTTGACGATTCGCACCTAGCATACCTGCCTGTTCTCCCCCTAAACCTAAATTGGTTAATTTACCTAAACCTGCATTTTGATAGGTTTCCATTAAGGCTGATGGTGGCATACGCAAGGCAAGACGACTTACCCCACGGTTAGATGAATTTTCTAAAATTTCATCTAAAGTTTGTTGATTACGTGGAGCCACGTCTCTGACCTCTTTACCATTTAATACTAAAGGTCCAGTATTAATAATTTCATTACGTTTCACAGCTCCCCGTTGCAATGCGGTTAACACCACAAAAGGTTTTACTGTTGAACCCGGTTCAAAAGTATCAGTTACCGCACGGTTACGCATTAACTCATTAGAGATGCCCGCACGTTTATTTGGATTATAAGATGGTGCGTTAGCCATAGCTAATACTTCGCCAGTACGCACATCAACTAACACGGCCGTACCGGAATTCGCCTTATTTTCTTCTACGGCTTTAGCAATTTCACGATACACCATGGATTGTAATTTTTCATCAATACTCAACACCACATCATGCGCTGCATATTTTTTCACATCGGCAATTTCTTCCACAATATTGCCTTTTTTATCTTTACGATAAGATCGCAAACCAGCTTTACCGATTAAATCGTTATTTAAACTTTTCTCAATCCCTTCAATGCCATTATTATCAATATCAGTAAAACCGATTAAATGCGCCGTTTCTTCCGCTCTTGGATAAAAACGACGGAAATCATTTTCAAACACAATACCGGGGATTTTTAATTGATGCACATAATCCGCCACATTTTTTGTCACTTGGCGACCTAAAATAATATCTCGAGATTTCGGTTTATTCTCAATTTTTGCCACCAAATCTTGATATTTCATATTAAGTGACGAGGCTAAAGCTTTCCAACGTTCTTGATCGGCTAAATAATTGCCTTCTAAAATAAATTTCGGATCCGCTTTAATGTTATACATCGGCACACTGACCGACAACATTTGTCCATTACGATCTAAAATAGAACCACGAGCGGATAACACTTTTTGCTCACGCAAAGAGCGTTTATCCGCTTCATCATTAAAGGTTTCCACATTAATGGTTTGCACAAACGCAGCACGAGCGACTAAAGCAAACAATCCAAAACAGACAAAACCCATCGCCCAACGATAACGCCCTTTTAAGAAACTTTTTTCATAAATGTTCACTGGCTTGTTAGACTTGACACGGGTAGAATTAACGGATTTTTTCACCGCACTTTTTGATTTCGCTTGATGGCGTGTTGAATTAAATTTCACTTTCATTCTAAAATCACCACTTCTTGTTCTGGTTTAACACGATTCATCCCTAAGCTATTAATGGCAATGGATTCAATGCGACTATTATTACTTAAGGTGGTTTCTTCTAATCTTAAATTCACATATTCATTCTCAAGATCTTCTTTTTGTACTGTTAACGCACTTTTCTGAGAAATTAAGGCTCGAGTTTGGTAAGTAATCCACACCGTACCAATGGCCGTAATCACAATGGCGAACAATAAACAAAAAGCGAATTTATTCGCAGCAAAAATATCCTGAATTAAAATATGTTGTAATGGATAGCGTTGACTATTTAGTAATGGCTCATTCACATTCATTTACAGTTTCTCCGCTATACGTAATACTGCACTACGTGAACGTGGATTTAATGCAATTTCTTGTTCACTGGCTTGAATCGCCTTACCGATAGTTTTTAAAGTTTGATTACGCTGAATCTGATCTTCACGCAACGGCAAGCCTTTTGGAATATCTTCACCCTTGCTTTGCTTACGCATAAAATGTTTAACCATTCTATCTTCAAGGGAATGGAAACTAATAATGGATAAACGTCCTTGTGGTGCGAGCAATTTCACTGCTGAGTTTAGCACGCTTTCCAGTTCATCTAATTCCGCATTAATAAAAATCCGAATCGCTTGAAAACTACGTGTAGCTGGATGTTTATATTTATCTTTAAATGGCACAGCACTCGCAATAAGTTCCGCTAATTGCAAAGTGCGGTGTAAAATTGGTTGATTATTTTGTATCGCGTTTTTGTTGTAATTCACAATAGCACCAGCAATCCGTTTGGCAAAACGTTCTTCGCCAAAGGTCTTCAGCACCCAAGCTAAATCGCTTTCACTGACGTTAGCCAACCATTCTGTAGCTGATTGTCCTTTACTGGTATCCATTCGCATATCTAATGGACCGTCTTTCATAAAGCTAAAACCCCGTTCAGCGTCATCTAGCTGTGGGGAGGATACGCCAAGATCGAGTAAAATACCGTCAATCTTGCCAACTAAACCTAATTTTTCGCAAATGTTAGGCATCGCAGAAAAACTGTTATGTTCAATCTGAAAACGAGCATCTTGAATTTTATTAGCTTCGGCAATAGCTTGCGGATCACGATCAATCGCAATTAAGCGACCATTGTTTGCCAGTTGAGAAAGGATTAAACGAGAATGACCACCACGACCAAATGTACCGTCAATATAAATACCTTTTTCTTTTAATGCCAAACCGTCCACTGCTTCATGAAGTAAAACAGTGGTATGGGCTGGACATAAGGTATTTTGCGAGTTCATAAAAATTATCCCAAAAATTAAAATTAATTACAAAAAGAAAGGAATTCGCTAGGGACTGTTTCTCTTTAAGTTAAGGTTTGCAGAGCTAAAAAACCGAAATTAGCATCCTAGCTCGCTTACCTTTTTATTATCTCGCTATACGATCTTTGTCGTTTATACGAGTTTGCTAGTGCTACTATTTTTATAATTTTATAAAGAGAGCATTTTTAATGCTTCTGACAAGGCAAATTGTCCGCTTGAACCTAATGCAATGTCTTGTTCAATTTGTGCATTCCATTCCGTTTCAGACCAAATCTCAAATTTATTAAGCTGTCCTACCAACATAATATTTTTTTCCAATTTTGCATGTTGACGTAATGGCGCACTAACTAAAATTCTTCCTGCATTGTCTAATTCACATTCCGTGGCATACCCTAACATGACACGTTGCAAACTGCGTTGAACTGGATCAAAATTTGACAACGCCAATAACTTTTGCTCAATGATCTCCCATTCGCTCAAAGGATATAACAATAAACAAGGCTGGCGAATATCTACCGTACAGACTAATTGTCCTTGGTTTTGCTCAATAATTTCGGCACGATAGCGAGTTGGGATCGCAAGGCGTCCCTTTGTATCTAAATTAACCGCTGATGCACCACGAAACATATTTTGCCTTTACATAAGCCTTATTTCATTAATAATGCCGTATCAAGTGAAATTATTCAACACAAAACTCCACTTTTTCCCACATTTTTTCCAATTCTATACTTAGATAGATTAATTGACAAGCGCTTTATACAGTAAAATGAATTTTTCTTAAAAAAACCGCACTTTCATTTTTCAATGAAAGTGCGGTTAAACTTGATTAGTTTTGCTGTGCTATTCAGTCACTAATGCTTCTGGATCACCGTCACCTAACGGTTTAAGGAAAGCAAAGAACAAGATTACACAAAATACGGTTAAACCTAAACCAATATAACAAGAGAGTTCATAATCTAAACCGAAACCAATTTTATTATAGGCTAAATAGGTAAAACAAACAGTACTCATGAACCAAGCAGGAATAGAAGCGACCCAATGGAATTTATTGTAACGATACAAATAACCCGCTGCTGTCCATAACATCACCATCGCTGTCATTTGGTTCGCCCAAGTGAAATAACGCCATAATACACTAAAGTCTAATTTAGAGACGACGAAACCAAGTGCAAATAACGGCACTGCAATGATCAAACGTTTTGTTAATGAATGTTGTTCAAGTTTAAAAATTTCCGCTATTTGTAAACGCGCAGCCCGGAATGCGGTATCGCCAGAAGTAATCGGCAACACCACCACACCTAGCACGGCGAAAATACCGCCGATAAAGCCTAAGAAATGTAATGAACTATCATACACCACTTTGGACGGTGAACCGGCAGAAATCGCATCTTGTAAGGCTTGTGGATTTTCATAGAAAGCTAATCCCACCATACACCATACTAAGGCAATCACCCCTTCAGCAATCATCGCACCATAGAAAATAAAACGACCTTCCGATTCATTTTCTGCACAACGTGCCATTAATGGCGTTTGTGTAGCGTGGAAACCAGATAGTGCACCACAAGAAATGGTTAAGAATAATAATGGCCAAATCGGCACATCACCTTTCACTTGGAAATTCTGGGTGAATTTTTCCCAAGTTAACCCCGCTCCATCAGCGTTTACCGTGCGGAAAAATTCAATAGGATCGGCAGCACTCAAATGTGAACTCACTAACCCATAAACCATCCCCACTGACATAAAGAGTAACAACGCTCCAAATAATGGATATACACGACCAATAATTTTATCAATCGGTAATAAGGTCGCAAAAATATAATATGCAAAAATAATGAGCGTCCAAACTGAAATTACCGTAGCTTTATCCATCCCCCAAACAGTGAGATCTTTTGCTGTTTCCACGGCGCGATGAATTTCTTCCGGATTACCTAAATTGATTGCAGACGAACTTGAACCTAGCACATCAAAAGTAATTGTACTCAATAATTGTGCGGGACTTGCCACAAATACCACCCCCACCAACAACAAGAGTATCAATGCCATCACATTAATAAATACTTTAACGGGTTTTCCTAAAAATTTACCCGCTAAATACGGCATGGTTGCTCCGCCATTACGAATACTCAACATACCACAAAAATAATCATGTACCGCCCCGGCAAAAATACAACCAATCACAATCCAAAGCATTGCTACTGGACCATATAATGCCCCTAGAATCGGACCAAAAATAGGACCCGTACCCGCAATATTTAATAATTGAATTAACCAGATCTTGGTTTTTGACATCGGCATATAATCCACGCCATCTTGATCAGAATAAGCCGGCGTAGTACGATTTGGATTGATGACAAAAATTTTTTCAATAAATTTGCCATAAGTAAAATAGCCAAATACTAAAATGGCTACACAGAAAAAGAACCACAACATAGGAAAAACCCTCAACAAAAATGAAATTAAATAGTCAGTGTGCGGATTGTAGGGATTTGTTAAAATAAAGTAAACTAAGATTTCATATTACCCTTAAAAATATACTAAAAGTGTGATAAAGATCACACTTTTTCGTTATTATTTTGCTTTTTTTGTTCAGGCTCTGGATCAAATTTTACCACCGGCACACAACCACGGCAAGCACCTTGGTTAACTCCTAATTCATCGCAAAATTTATTATATTTATCTAAGGCGTTACGCAACCAACTTTTGGGTTTTGTTTGTTCGGTCATACTTTACTCCCTTTTTCTCTGTTTGTTACCATAAATAAAAAAACAGCCTGCAAGCTGTTTTTTATTGTATAACGAATTAAGGCGTATAGAAAGTAGCAGAACCAGGACCTACAGGCAAACCGAATACAAACACCCAAATATAAAACAGCAATATCCAACCCACTAAGAAAATAATGGAATACGGTAACATCATTGCCATTAAGGTTCCGATACCTGTATCTCGTTTATAACGAATTGCCATTGCCATAATTAAACCAAAATAACTCATCATTGGTGTAATAATATTCGTGGTACTGTCTCCAATTCGATAAGCAGCTTGGATCATTTCTGGTGCATAGCCAGTTAACATGAGCATAGGCACAAAAATAGGTGCTGTAATTGCCCATTGTGCTGATGCAGAACCTAACATAAGATTAATAAATGCACAGACAAAAATAAACCCAACTAATAGCAATGGACCAGTTAAACCGATATGTTGTAAGAACTCCGCCCCTTTTACTGCGGTGACAGAGCCTAGGTTTGTCCAGTTAAAAAAAGCTACAAATTGTGCTGCAAAGAAGACCAATACGACATACATAGAAAGAGATGACATCGCTTTACTCATAGCATTAATCGCATCTTTACTCTCTTTCATTGAACCTGTAATGCGCCCATAAATATAACCAGGTACAGAGAAAAATACAAAAATAAATACCACAATACCGTGCAAAAAAGGTGAACCTGCCACCTCACCCGTTTTCGGGTTACGTAAAATACCACTTTCAGGCACAATAGTCCAAGCAAGCAATAAACAGAAAATTAACATGCTAATACCCGCCCAAAGCAAGCCTTTTTTCTCAAGAGCCGTTAAAGGTTCAATTTTGGATTCTAACACTGTCGAATCATCGGCATCATTTGGATTATATTTACCTAAATTTGGTTCGACAATTTTTTCGGTAACAAAATAACCTAATCCACTAATCAAGAACGTACTCACAAACATGAAATACCAGTTTGCTTCCGCCCCTACTACATAATCAGGTGAAATAATACGAGCTGCTTCTTGACTAATCCCAGATAATAGCGGATCTACTGTACCTAATAATAAATTTGCACTATAACCGCCCGAAACACCAGCAAAGGCTGCCGCTAGCCCAGCTAAGGGATGACGACCTAAAGAATGAAAAACCATGGCGGCTAAAGGAATCAACACTACATACCCAAGCTCTGCTGCGGTGTTTGACATAATACCTGCAAATACAACAACTAACGTAACTAATTTGCGTGGGGCATTTATCACCAAACCACGTAAACCAGCAGAAATCATACCTGAATGCTCTGCAATACCTACCCCTAATAAGGCGACTAACACAGTACCTAAAGGCACAAAACTCGTGAAATTTTTCACTAAATTATCAACGATACGAGCAAGTCCTTCACCGTTTAATAAATTAACGACATAAATCATACCTTCAGCACTACGTCCTTTCGCGCCTTCAGGACGTGGATCAATCACTGATACATTAAAATAAGATAATACTGCCGATAAAATCAATAACAATACGCACATCCAAATAAATAACATCACGGGATGCGGTAACAGATTACCTAGCCATTCAACACCTTTTAAAAAGCGTTGCATCTTATTACCTTTGATAATAGGTTGATATTGGTTATTTTGCATAAATATCCCCTTTAGATCGATATATAATTAAACTCTGCCTGATTAAACCATAATTCAACAATAAAGCAAATATTTTATTACATAGGAATAACATGATATCTACACAACATTCTAACTAAACGATATTATTTTGAGTAAGCAAATGAGCCACCTCTAAACGGCACTGCTTTAACCAATTTTTTTTCCCCCCCATTAATTGGACATCTTTTTCTTTGCGTTGGCAATAATCCATTAACAATGGACAATGCTGCACATCAGAAATTGCCATTAAACGCCGAATTGCCCCTATACTTGAAAATAAAGTGCGGTGAAAAAAAGCAAAATTTTTCAAAATATGTATATCATCATCGGTTAATTGACAATCTAATGGAAAAGTAAATTTTTTCTTTAAAGGATGAAAAGAAAACGGAAAATTTCGCTGAAAATAGACTTGAGCTTTTTTAACTACGCATTCCCCTGCGACAGAAATCGGGCGTAACATTATCATCGAATAACAACCACTACTGGCTTCTTTATAGCTGCTTATTTGCACCAACACAAAACCGCACTTTCGCCAAAAATGAAATAATGCTTCGGTGTAACCAAAACTTACTGAAATAAAATCCACATCAGTTTGCTCAATTAAGGTCTGAATTAATTGTTGCCCTAAACCATGCTGTTGCCATTTAGGCTGCACCGCAATACGCGAAATCCGTAAGGAGTGCAATTGACAAGCCTGTGGTAAATTTGCCTGAAAAGCCAAAGATTGCACCACAAGATTACCTTGTGGACGACATTCGCCACGGCAAATTTTTTCAATTAACGCCATTGATTGAAAACCACCTTCTTGCATTAACCATAGTCCACCCAGCAAATATTCTTCATTCTCAGCAAGATAAAAACGCTGTTGTGGTGCATCAAATAAACGGCGTAAATCAAGAGGGGTTGTGCGGTAATGTGCTAAACTAAGTAAGCCGTAAAAATCAACAATCTTTTTTACAATTTCACTTTGCGAAATTTGACGAATTTGCATTGCAGTTTGTGGATCATATTCAGGTTGAATAAAATTATCTTCCGCTTCCAGCAATAACAATGCTTCAATAAATTTCTCAAGCTTATCCCCTTTCGCCCAACGTAGAGGTTCAATTAATTCAAACTGTTGAAAAGTGCGGTGTAAATTAGCTAAAAATTTAAGTAAAAATCCCCGACCAGTGCCTTCATAGCTATGCATGGTAGTGCTAATCACAATACGCTCGAAAGTGCTAACTAACTGATGCAATACAGGCAAGGGTAACATTGCGGCTTCGTCAATTAAAAGCCAATCTTGTTGATATTGTGTTGGATCTTGTTGAATTTGTTGGCAAAGATCATCTGGCGCGATAAAAATTATGGGTTGTTTGGCAAAATCTTGCAAGGTTTTCACCGCACTTTTATTCGGTGCAGTCAACCAACATTTTTTGTGTTTAATTTCATCACTCAACATGCCTAATAAAGCAGATTTTCCCCGCCCACGCTTGGCTGTGAGAATGGCTACATCGGCAGGTGATGTCAGTATTTTTTGAATGATATTTTGTTGTTCTATTGTAGGGGATTGATGATGGTTACGTAGTGGCGGACCGATGCGTCCGCCTATAAAAGACGGAGTAGAATGTTCAGATAGAAATAAAAAGGATTGCAATAATCGATAAAAATGTCGATTAAAATTAGGGGTTATAATCCCCTTTTCCACCCCTGACCAGCGACGACTATCTAAATCAATATGATCCTTAGAATCTAACCATAAAACTAAAGTACCACCAGCCTTTAATGTGCCAATAGCAATGGCTAACGCATCTAAATTTAATGTGGTTCTTGCATCAAAAAGAATGTGCTCAAATTCTTGCCCGAGTAAGTTTCTTGCATGCAAAAAATTTTGTGAATTTAATATTAATGGTGTATTTTCGGACGGACACATAAGCCCGCTTCCACGGTTTTGGAATAGGAAAAACGGTTTTTCTTTGTCAAAATAAGGAATTAACTGACGTTCACGCATTATTCTTCATCATAAGAATATGGATCTTCAAAACCTAGTCCGAGCATAATTTCCGTTTCTAGGCTTTCCATTTCCTCGGCTTCATCTTGTTCAATATGGTCATAACCTAACAAATGCAAGCTACCATGCACGACCAGATGTGCCCAATGTGCGATCAGTGGTTTACCTTGCTCAACTGCTTCTTTTTCTACCACCTGACGACAAATCACCAAATCGCCCAATAACGGCAGTTCTACTTCATCAGGACATTCAAAAGGAAAGGACAACACATTAGTCGGGCGGTCTTTGCCACGATAACGCAAATTTAGCTCGTGACTTTCCGCTTCATCGACAATGCGAATTGTCATTTCTGGCTCAAGGCTTTCGGCTCGCACGGCACAGGTTGCCCAATGAGTAAATTGCGCTAAGGTGGGTAAATTATCTTGATTTTCACTGGCAATTTGTAAATCAAGGATCACATTATTCATTTTCTACACTCGTTTTTAATTGTTCACGTGCTAAACGTTTTTGTTCAGCGAATTTTTGTTTACGAATTTCATCTTCTGCTTCCCATTTTTCATAAGCCTGTACGACTTTTGCCACTACTGGGTGTCGCACAATATCTTGGCTATCAAAATAGTTAAAGCTCAATTCAGGTACGCCAGATAATACTTCAATGGCATGTTTTAAGCCTGACTTTTGCGAATGTGGTAAATCCACTTGAGTTACATCGCCTGTAATTACTGCTTTAGAATTAAAACCAATGCGCGTTAAAAACATTTTCATCTGTTCAACCGTCGTATTTTGACTTTCGTCTAAAATAATAAAGCTATCGTTTAACGTCCGTCCACGCATATAAGCCAACGGTGCAATTTCAATCACATTGCGTTCCATCAATTTTTCTACTCGCTCAAAGCCGAGCATTTCGTATAGCGCATCATAAAGTGGGCGTAAATATGGCTCAATTTTCGACCCCAGATCACCGGGTAAAAAGCCCAATTTTTCCCCGGCTTCCACGGCAGGGCGAGTAAGTAAAATACGGCGAATTTCTTGTCGTTCAAGGGCTTCCACTGCCGCGGCAACCGCTAAAAAGGTTTTCCCTGTGCCTGCGGGTCCAATGCCAAAACTAATATCGTGAGTTAAAATATGATGCAAATATTCCGTTTGATTTTTTCCACGGGGTTTAATTAAACCTCTTTTAGTTTTAATCGTGGTCGCATACACCTTACTTTCCATTCGTTCATCCGGATCCCTTTGAGATAACATTCGGCTTTCTTGAATCGCAAGATGCACATCTTCTAAATCTAGCTCTTTGATTTTACCTTTGATCGGAGCCGTTTCCAGATATAAATTTTGAATTAATTGACCCGCACGTTGGAGAAGACTAGCGTGATGTGGTTTAGTTTGTTCATCATTAGATTGGATGGTAAAGTCGAAATCACGGCGAGCGATAGAAAGATTAAATTCTTTTTCAATCAGTTTTAAATTGTCATCAAATGCACCACACAAAGATTGCAAACGAGCATTATCTGTTGGAGATAAGGTTAAGTATTGGGTTAATTTTTCGGTCATAGTTTTATATAAAATAGGATCTAGTTGCCTAGATCCTATCAAGATTATGGTGTTAATGCTAGATTTTCAACTCTGGAAACAACATTTTAATCACATTTAAGGTCAAGCGTCTAGACTTTCCTTGATAAGGGAAAATGTGCATCATCATCATCGGATTAAAATTCGCTTCAATCACACCCCATGATTGCAAATTTGGCTCGGCAGGTTTGGTTAAATCGGGAATAATTAAATCCACACCGCATATAGATGCGCCCATTGCTTTGGCTATGCCAACCGCTAACGCCTTGTAACTAGGGTGCATTTCATCGGTCATATCAATGCTATCCCCCCCCGTACTGATATTAGAATTAGCACGCAATTGTACAATCTGACCTTGAGCTGGTGTACTGAAAATATCCATGCCTTGCTCTTTTAATTGCAACTGTTCAATTTCGCCCAACGCAATACGTTTTAGCGGTGTACGGCTACCATCACCACGCAAGGGATGATTATTTTTATGTGCCACTAATTCCGCAACAGTACGCTCGCCATCACCGACTACATTGGCTGGCACGCGCAATAATACCGCCAATGTTTCATCACCTAACACAAAGAAACGATATTCCGTACCAACCAAATAATCTTCCACCATGACTTCTTTATCTTCCCGAAACGCAATTTCCAACGCCTTAGCGAAATCATCAGGATTCTGTACCCCCTGTTGGAAAATAGTGATACCTAAGCCGTAGTTAGTGGATTTTGGTTTAATGACGACAGCACGATTCTCAAATAAAGCATAACTTGCTATAGCTTGCTCAAGACTGGTAAATTCAAGGCTTTGTGGCACATTAAAGCCTGCTTTTGCCAACACTTTTTTAGTGACCACTTTGTTTTCCATAATCAATGGCGAAATATAACTATCATGGCTGGTCATATTACCATTTTTCACATATTCAATATGCTCACCATGTTGTAAACAAAGGAACTGATCGTTTTCATCTAAAATTTCAGTTTTAATCCCTTTTTGAATGACATCAAATAATAAAGCCTGCGTAGATAATTCCATATTATCAAAAGCAGACAACGCATAAAAACGTTCAAAGGCTTGAGCCTTATATTGTTTGGCTAATTTTGCCCCAAGCTGTTGATAGCCACCAAATTTGATAATTTCATCGACCAATCTAGCACAAAGTGTTTTGTTCGGTTGAGCAAATTGAGTTAATTTTTCTTGCACAATTTCTGTTACTGTTTGCTCTACCCCCAGTTCTTTGAGCATATCCAACAAAGCAATCAACAATAATTCCCCTTCTTCCGCATAGGCGGTGGAGGTAAACGGATCCTCTAATGCTACTTCATATAAACGGGCTTTACCCAATTCCGCGTCATCTTGTGTCGCAGTTTCATCCAGCCACGCCATTAACAAAATAAAATAGTGAATAAATTTTGCGTCGTTTAAGCTAATGCCATAGGGATCAAAAGGATTTAAATCAAACAAACGGAATTCTAAATACTGAATTCCTGTTTGCAAGAAGTCACGGGCTTTTTTTGCCCCTTTTAAACGTACGTTGGAATAAAATTCCTTCTCCGCAATCAGTTTACCTGTACTAACACAATGTTCAAGACTTTCCACATAAGTATTTATGTTGTCAAAAGAAACGTTTACATCAGGAGCATTAACATAGCCATATTCGCTTGAGCGCAAACTCCGCACAATCGGACTTAAATCTTCTGGTACACCATGTTTAAAATAATCATCATCCACCATAGGGCTAGCAGACAACAAATACAACAATACCCATTGATAACGCAAAAAGTTTTTGGCAATTTTCAAATATAAATTATTTTGAAATTCCACCGCACTTTGTATCTCATTTTGAGCGTTAAACAAGGTTTTTACTAATTCAGCATCTAATTGAAAATTATAGTGGATTCCACTCACCATCTGTTTATTTTTGCCATAAGACTTAACTAAATGTTCACGATAAGCCACATCTTCAGGATTATCTAATTGCGCCACTTTAATTTGAGCAGCTGATGGCAACCCTGCTGGCATACTCATAGGAAATATATATTCATTGTCGGGAATTGTGCGTAATACCACTTCGTGAATGGCGGACAACCAACGCAAACTGTCTTCTATTTTTTTATTCGGTGGGGTAATCAGTTCTAATTGACTTTCGGCAAAATCTGTCTGAATATAAGGGTGATAAGAACGGTTACCAAAGTTTTTTGGGTGTTCGGTTATCACTACCGAACCATCGGCGTACACTCGTTGGCTTTCTTTTTCAAACCCAAACAAACCTTGTTGAAACAGTAATTCTAAGCGATGTTGTTTAATAATTTGTTGTAATTTCATCGTATCTCCTTATTTATTCAGGAATTAATTAATTTAAATATTCTGTTAAAATGTCAGTGTGTTACCCGCCATAATAAAAAATAGTTGCTAACCTCATGATGACTAGCAACTATTTTAAATTAATTTAAATTAGTCAATCAAATATAATATAGTTATTTATTATAACGTTTAAATACTAAACTGGCATTGGTACCACCAAAACCAAAGCTGTTTGACATCACAGTTTGTAAACCTGCATTTTCTTTAGTTTCAGTCACAATATTTAACCCTCCCGCCTGTTCGTCTAGCGTTTCAATATTAATACTTGGCGCAATAAAATCATTATGCAACATTAATAACGTATAAATCGCTTCATGCGCACCTGCTGCCCCTAATGAATGACCAGTCATTGATTTAGTGGAAGAAATGGCTGGTTTTTGTTCACCAAACACATTACGTATCGCACCCAACTCTTTCACATCGCCCACCGGAGTTGATGTACCATGTACATTGATATAATCTACTGGTGTATCCACCGTTGCTAATGCTTGTTTCATACAACGCTCCGCCCCTTCACCGCTTGGAGCCACCATATCATAACCATCAGAAGTCGCCCCATAACCTACGATTTCAGCATAGATTTTGGCACCACGCGCTAATGCATGTTCTAATTCTTCCACGACGACAACTCCGCCACCACCAGCAATCACAAAGCCATCACGATTCGCATCATAGGCACGAGAGGCTTTAGTTGGCGTAGCATTATATTTGGTTGAAACTGCACCCATCGCATCAAATTCGGTTGCACATTCCCAAGAAAGTTCTTCTGCGCCACCAGCGAAAACCACATCTTGTTTACCCAACTGAATAAGTTCTAAGGCATGTCCAATACAATGTGCAGAAGTGGCACAAGCAGAACTAATGGAATAGTTCACGCCACGAATTTTATACGGCGTAGCCAAACAAGCGGATACACTAGATGCCATGGTTTTAGTGACTGCATAAGGACCTACCGCTTTTACACCACGCGGACCACGCACTGCATCACAAGCAATTAATTGGCTGTGAGCAGAACCGGTACCCGCACCAATCACTAAACCAGTACGATCATTGGAAACTTGATCTTCGGCTAAACCAGAATCTTCAATCGCTTCTTTCATTGAAAGATAAGCATAAGCCGCAGCATCTCCCATAAAGCGATAAACTTTACGATCAATTAACTCTGCTGGATTTAATTTAACCGTACCAGCCACCTGACTACGCATTCCTATTTCGGCAAACTCAGGCACAAATTCAATACCTGACTTACCCGCTTTTAATGACGCTAATACTTCTTCTTTATTGTTTCCAATACTAGAAACAATACCGAACCCAGTGATAACCGCTCTTCTCATTGCTTATTTTCCCTTATGAATGAAATTTTTAAAGTTTTTGGCTAACTTACTACGAAATGAAATTTTTTCAAGTAAAAATTGATTTGTTCGACCAGTGAGATATTATAGCAAAATAACCATTTGCTAAAAAGGAATAAAATCATGCTACAAGTTGAATCGGCAGAAATTCACTTTAATCAAGATAATACCCCTGTTTCTGAACAATTTGATGACATTTATTTTTGCAATCAAGATGGTTTAGCCGAAAGCCGTTATGTATTTCAACAAGGCAATCAACTTTGGCAACGCTGGCTAGAATCAGAACAACACCATTTTGTCATTGCCGAAACAGGCTTTGGCACCGGTTTAAATTTTCTTATTACTACCGATTTATTCCGCCAATTTCGTCAACAACATCCACAAGCCCCATTAAAACGCCTATTTTTTATTTCCTTTGAAAAATACCCAATTCCCCTTGAACAACTAAAACAAGCCCAACAAATTTATCCAGAATTTGCCAATATTGCTCAACAATTACAAGCTCAATGGCAACAACCTATTGTTGCTGGCTGTTACCGTTTTCATTTTGAAGAAACAACGTTAGATCTCTGGTTTGGCGACATTAATGAGCAATTGCCGCAACTCGGCGACTATATGCAAAGTCGCATTGATGCATGGTTTTTAGACGGTTTTGCACCCAGTAAAAATCCCGAAATGTGGAACGAGCAACTTTATACGCAAATGTATCGTTACAGCAAACCTAACGGTACTCTTGCCACTTTCACCGCAGCAAGTGCGGTGCGAAAAGGCTTAGAAAAGGCTGGTTTTGCCGTGCAAAAACGCAAAGGTTTTGGCAAAAAACGAGAATGTTTGACTGGTCAAAAACTCACGAAAAATACACCGCAGTTTGCCTTTCCTTGGTATCATTTCAACCCCGCTCAATTTGAACGACAAGCGGAAATAGTGATTATCGGCGGTGGCATTGCGTCACTTTTTACTGCACTTGCCCTGTTACAACGTGGCGCAAAAGTCACCTTATATTGTGAAGATGAACAACCTGCCTTAAACGCATCAGGCAACAAACAAGGCGCATTTTATCCCCAGTTAAGCGATGACGATCTTCGTAACATTCGTTTCTACATTCATGCTTTTGCCTACGGTCAACAACAATTGCGTCATCTTTCTCAACAGATTGATTTTGAACATCAATTTTGTGGTGTAGCATTGTGTGGTTACGATCAAAAAAGTGCGGTGAAATTAGCCAAAATTTCGCAACAGCAATGGCATGAAAGCCTATATCAATCGCTCAACCAACAACAATTATCCGATATTGTCGGCTTGCCTTTACCCTTTGGTGGCGGTTTTATTCCACAAGGGGCATGGCTCAATCCACGCCAATTTGTACAAAACGGCTTTGCCTACTTGAAAAAATTAGGTTTAACCCTAAAAACATCGCAAAAAATTACCGCACTTCAGAGACAAAAAGATAGCTGGATGTTAACCAACCAACAAAATGAACAATTTCAACATCAAATCGTCGTGCTGGCGAACGGACACAAAATCAGCGACTTTACTCAAACCCAACCGCTTCCCACCTATCCCGTGCGTGGACAAGTGAGTCAAATTCCCACTAGTAAGAATTTACTCAAATTAAACACCGTGCTTTGCTATGATGGTTATTTAACGCCAGTGGATCAGGCGAAAACGAACCACTGTATCGGTGCTAGCCACGTTAGGGACAATGCTACTCGCCATTTTAGCCTTGAAGAACAGCAACAAAACCAACAAAAAATTCAACAAAATATCACTGCACCTTGGACGAAAGACGTGGATACATCGGATAATCTCGCCCGAGTAGGCGTTCGCTGTGCTATGCGAGATCGCATGCCTTTAATCGGCAATGTACCCAATTTTGAACAGCAATGTATTGATTACAAAAATATCTATAACTTGCGTCGTAGAAAACAACCCATTGTACCCGCAGCTAACCACCTGAATTTATATTTCATCGGTGCTTTAGGTTCTCGAGGTTTAACCTCCGCACCTTTGCTTGGAGAACTACTCGGTTCATTAATTTACGGCGAACCTTTGCCATTAAGTGAAGATATTTTACATAATTTAGTGGGAAATCGAAGTTGGATGCGACGATTATTAAAAGGGGGCGTAGTGTAGGGTTCTTATATTAATTTTAAATTCAAGACTGAAAAACCGCGCTGAACAAATTGATCTGCACCCCAAAAGTTGGACTATAACCAACTAAGTAAGGTGCAGATTTTTATGACTAAATACAACCAAGCATTTAAACAACAAGTCGTTGATTTTTACTTCACAAATCACGAAAGCCTATCTATAACACGAAAACATTTTAACCTACCCCCTGAAACGGTTAGACAATGGATTGTGCAATTCAAACATTCAGGCAGTAGTGGATTAGCTGTTCGACATCACAAACAAACGTATTCTCCAGAGTTCAAATTTAACGTTGTTCAAAGCGTACTCTTAGGTCAATTTTCAGGTCGTGGTGCGGCGTTACATTTTGGTTTAAGTAGTTCCAAAATGATTAGCCAATGGTTGAAACTCTTTGAAAAACAAGGTATAAATGGCTTATTATCTAAATCAAAGGGTCGCCAAACGATGAAACCAAAATATCCTAAAATGCCTCCAAAACCCAAGAATCGGCTAGAAGAACTTGAGCTTGAAAACCTGAGATTGAGAGCGGAGAACGACTTTCTAAAAAAGTTGGACGAGATTATCAAACGAGAAGACAGGAAACGGCAGAAGCCATCCAAGCCTTAAGATTACGCTATCCATTGACGTTGTTGCTTGAAATTGCAGGGATTTCCCGTAGTGTATTTTTCTATCATATCAAGCCTAAAACGGATAAAGATGAAGCGCTTAGAGCGGAAATTCGGATGATAAAAGCAAAACACCCTGAATATGGTTATCGCCGTGTAAAAGAAGTATTGAAAGGTGTAAATCACAAGAAAATTCAACGTCTTATGCGAGAAATGGGCTTGCAAGTGAAAAGCAAAAAATGCCGAAAATATAATGCCTATCGTGGTGAAGTTGGAAGAATTGCCGAAAATCGGCTTAAACGTGATTTTACCGCCAGCAAACCGAATGAGAAATGGTTAACAGATATTACGGAGTTCAAAGCAGAAGATGGCAATAAACTCTACTTTTCGCCGATTTTAGATACATTTAACAATGAACTCATCGCACATCATGCAAGCCAAAGTCCAAACTGGGCATTAGTGGAAACGATGTTGCAAAAAGCATTGAAAAAGCGTTCAAAAGGCGAGAAAACGATCCTCCATTCGGATCAAGGTTGGCATTATCAAATACGAGCTTATCGGCGAATATTGCAAGAAAATGGGATAGTGCAAAGCATATCCCGAAAAGGAAACTGCTTAGATAATGCGGCAATGGAAAGTTTTTTCGGTCGAATGAAAACGGAACGTTTTTACGGGAGAGCTTTTAAGACCGTTGATGAAATTAAAATAATGATTGATGAGTATGTTCACTATTACAATGAAGAACGTATTCAGTTAAAATTAAAAGGACTGAGTCTGATACAATATCGTCGTCAGTCCTTGATGTAAGTGTCTAACTTTTTTGGGGTGCAGATCAAAATCACCGCAGTTTTATTAGAAATAATCTATCAAAGTAGAATATATAATAAATATTTTCTAACAATAATCACAATTTACTATTATTTATCTATATAAAATTTGCATATTTTCCTATTTTTAGGTATATCTACAAGTATCTTTTTATTTTTATCGCGGAGAGCATTTTATGACACAAGAATATTCTGTTATGCGAAACAACATCAATATGTTGGGGCATTTTTTAGGCGAAACTATTAGTGAAGCGCAAGGTAGCGATATGCTGGATTTAATTGAGAATATTCGTATTCTTTCACGTAACTCGCGTGCGGGTAATGATAAAGCACGTCAGGAGTTATTAGCTATTTTATCTACTATTTCTACCGCCAATATAATCCCTGTAGTGCGTGCTTTTAGTCAATTTTTGAATTTAACTAATGTGGCGGAACAATATCAAACCATTTCTCGTCATCATTATGATGAAGTATCTTCCACACGTTCTATTGCGTCGCTATTTAAACGCTTAAAAGCACAAAATGTATCGAAAGATCAAGTGATTAAAACCATTGAAAATTTATTAATTGAATTAGTTCTCACCGCACACCCAACAGAAGTGACGCGCCGTTCTTTAGTGCATAAACAAGTGGAGATTAATAAATGTTTAAGCAAATTAGAACATGACGATTTAACAGACGGTGAACGCAATAGCATTGAACGCCGTTTATTGCAATTAATTGCTCAAGCATGGTACACCAATGAAATCCGTACTGTCCGTCCGACACCATTTGATGAAGCTAAATGGGGCTTTGCGGTGATTGAAAATAGCCTTTGGACAGCCGTACCAGAATTTTTACGTAAATTGAATGATAATGCCAAAACTTATTTGGGCTATGAAATTCCAGTGAATTTAATGCCTGTGCGTTTTTCTTCTTGGATGGGCGGAGACCGTGATGGTAACCCATTTGTCACCGCTGAAGTCACTCGTAATGTATTATATTTAGCTCGCTGGAAAGCGGCAAATTTATTTTTAGGTGATATTCAAGCATTAGTGGATGAACTCTCTATTGCACAATGTACTCCTGAATTTCGTGCCAAATATGGCAATCATGTAGAACCATATCGTGAAGTCATGAAAGGGTTACGTACCAAATTAAACAATACACTAGCTTATTACAATGATTTATTAGCTGGTCGTATGCCACATTATACGGAAGAGGATATCATCACTCGAGATGAACAGTTATGGCAACCGTTAAATGACAGTTACCATTCCTTGCTCGCTTGTAATATGAAAATTATTGCCAATGGCTTATTGCTAGATAGCTTACGTCGTGTGCGTTGTTTTGGGGTCACGCTTTCTCGTTTAGATATTCGTCAAGAAAGTACTCTCCACACTGATGCCATTGCAGAAATTACCCGTTATATTGGTTTAGGCGATTACGCCAGTTGGACGGAAGATGATAAGCAAGCATTTCTAATTCGTGAATTAAGTTCACGCCGCCCATTGTTACCGAAAAATTGGATACCGTCCGCAAAAACTAAAGAGATTTTAGATACTTGTAAAATTATAGCGCAACAGCCAGAAGGTGTGATTTCCTGTTACATTATTTCTATGGCTCGTACTGCCTCAGATGTATTAGGTGTGCATTTGTTATTAAAAGAAGCTGGCGTACCTTATCATTTGCCTGTAGTACCATTATTTGAAACCTTAGATGATCTTGATGCTTGCGAAGACGTGATGACGCAATTATTTAATGTGGGTTGGTATCGTGGCGTGATTAATAATAAACAAATGGTGATGATCGGCTATTCTGATAGTGCTAAAGATGCAGGGATGATGGCAGCTTCTTGGGCGCAATATCGTGCACAAGAAAGTTTAGTCAATCTTTGTGATAAACTCGGCATAGAACTCACCTTATTCCATGGACGCGGTGGCACAATCGGGCGTGGCGGTGCACCTGCACATGCGGCACTACTTTCACAGCCGCCTCGTTCTTTAAAAAATGGTTTACGTGTCACTGAACAGGGAGAAATGATCCGCTTTAAATTGGGATTGCCAGATGTGGCAATTGAAACCCTTGATCTCTATGCTAGCGCTATTCTAGAAGCCAATTTATTACCACCACCTGAGCCAAAAGCACAATGGCGGGAGATTATGGATCAGCTCTCTCAATCTTCTTGTGAAATGTATCGCAATGTGGTACGTGGTAATAAGGATTTCGTACCCTATTTCCGTAGCGCAACCCCAGAACAAGAATTAGCCAAATTGCCGCTGGGATCTCGTCCTGCCAAACGTAATCCTAATGGAGGTGTAGAAAGCCTACGTGCCATTCCTTGGATCTTCGCTTGGATGCAAAATCGCTTGATGCTGCCCGCTTGGTTAGGGGCTGGGGCAGCTTTGCGCCAATCCATTGAAAGGGGCAAACAAGAAGTGATCGAAGAAATGTGTCATCACTGGCCATTCTTTAATACTCGAATTGGTATGTTAGAAATGGTCTTTAGCAAAACCGATATTTGGCTTTCTGAACATTACGATCAGCGTTTAGTGAAAAAAGAGCTCTGGCATTTAGGTCAATCGTTGCGTGAACAGCTTCAAGCAGATATTCATACGGTACTTGAGCTTTCGGGCAAAGGTCATCAATTAATGTCCGATTTGCCTTGGATCGCGGAATCTATTGCCTTGCGTAATGTTTACACCGATCCATTAAACCTATTACAGGTAGAACTGTTAAGCCGCTTACGTCAAGATCCTGAACAATCCAATCCTGATTTAGAGCAAGCCTTGATGATTACTATTACAGGTATTGCCGCGGGTATGCGTAATACAGGTTAACTTTTAAATAAGGTAAATTGATAAAATAATTGGTTAAAGCTTTATAGCAATTAGCTTTAACCACTATTTTGCAACTACCTAAAAACCGATCCTGTTGCCTAAATTCGACGTTTTCATTCCCTATCTTTCTGATAAGATTCTCGCAATTCTTCTGCCACGCGTTTAATCGCTTGTCCTGCCGGAATCCCTTGTGCCATCAATTTTTGTATATGTTCCACGGCTTGTTGTTGCTGTTCATGGGTTAAACCTAATAATGCGTTATCTAACATATTATTTCCCTTATAAAATACCCGCTAATTTAAAAAAATATTGATAGGCTTCAGCTTTTTTCTCAAAGCTGAGTGGATAAGCCCTTGATGTGGACGGTAAGCGATATAATTTTAGTTCTCTCCCAGCAAAAGAAAAATCGATAAACTCATTCGTTTTCGGTTCTTTTAGTTTTTCGGGTAATAAACTTAATAACGTCTCGGTGGCTTTTCCGCCAGTTGTGAAAATCCATTGGCAATCTGGAAGTTGTTTAAGTACCTTTGCTAGATTCACAGGTTCAACAATTTTAAGAAATTTATCAGAGGCATTGCCTTGTTCACGAATTGCTTTTTGTACCGTTGGACAACTTGCAATTCCCCTTTCTATTAAGAAATTTTTTATCCGTTCAGGATCAAAACGTTTTTCATTTTTCACTTGAAAATAGTGTTTATCGTTAAAAAATACTAAACCATAAATTCGCCACATATCATTTTGAAAATTCGGATAATGAAATTCCATACAACGCTTTTCAACGGTTGGCGGGAATGTTCCCATCATCATCACTTTCGCTTGTGGCGGTAACACGGGAGGAAATGGGTGAGTTTCAATGATCGCTTGCATGACAACTTTAACTCTTTAATGTATCAAAAATCAATTCTGCTAAATCTTTAGAAATGCCCGGTACACTGGCAATTTCATCAATGGTGGCATTTTTTATCCCTTGCATACCACCGAGATATTTTAATAACGCCTGACGACGTTTAGCTCCCACGCCAGCAATGGTTTCTAATCCACTTTGGGTAAAGGCTTTCTGGCGTTTTTTACGATGTCCTGTAATCGCATGGTTATGACTTTCATCACGGATATGTTGGATTAAATGTAAAGCGAGATTATCAGGATCTAAATGCAATTCCTTACCTATTTTGCTTAAAATCAAGGTCTCCTGCCCTGCTCGACGATCGACACCTTTGGCTACACCAATTAAGTGCGGTTTATTTTTATCCCATTTCACTTTTAATTGTTCAAATACTTGTAATGCCCGATTTAGCTGCCCTTTGCCACCATCAATAAAAATAATATCAGGAATTTTATCTTCGTCTAGTTCTCGATCATAACGTTTTTTTAATGCCTGTTCCATTGCGGCATAATCATCACCTCCCGTAATACCATCAATATTAAACCGGCGATAATCAGATTTTAATGGTCCATTGTCACTAAACACGACACAAGATGCGATGGTTTGTTCCCCCATCGTGTGACTGATGTCAAAACATTCCATTCGCTTAATATTTTCAATGCCTAACAAATTTTGTAAGGCTAAATAACGCTCACTAATCAAACTGGTTTCTTTTAGTTTTAACGTTAAAGCTGCTTTAGCGTTCATTTGAGCAAGTTGCAAATATTTGCTTTTATTGCCTTTGCTGTTATCCTGAATAACCACTTTTCGCCCAACTTGATCGGATAATAGACTTTCTAACTCAGCTTTTTCATCTAATTTATGATCAACAATAATAGTATTCGGTACCGTTCGCCCTTGGTGAGCTTGTAAATAAAATTGTCCGACAAAGGTGGCGGTTAATTCTGCTAAATCAGTATTTGCTGGCACTTTCGGAAAATAACTACGATTGCCTAATACTTTACCTTGTCGAATAAATAATACTTGCACGCAAGCCACTCCTAACTGGTAAGCAATAGCGATAATATCCATATCATCTAAACGATCTTGGCTGACAAATTGTTTCTCCATCACCGAACGCACCGCCTGAATTTGATCACGGAAACGAGCGGCATTTTCAAAATCAAGTTCATTACTCGCCTTTTCCATTTTGCTGATTAAATGATCGATAACTTGATTATCTTTGCCCTGTAAAAACAATCTCGCATACTCTACTTGAGTATTATAGTCTTCGTCTGTCACTAAGCCACTTACACAAGGGGCAGCGCAACGTCCAATTTGATATTGCAAACAAGGGCGAGAACGGTTGTTATACACCGAATTTTCACATTGCCGAACCGGAAATAATTTTTGTAACAAAGACAAGGTTTCACGCACTGCTCCAGCGTGGGGATAAGGTCCAAAATATTCCCCCGCAATTTTTTTTGAGCCACGATAAGCCGTGATTCTCGGGTGACGTTCTTTGGTGAGTAAAATATAAGGGTAGGACTTATCGTCTCTTAGCAAGACATTATAACGTGGTTGATAAGTTTTAATATAATTATGTTCAAGTAATAAGGCTTCCGTTTCAGAACTGGTAATAGTGGTTTCAATGCGACAAATTGCAGAAACTAAAGCTTCGGTTTTTTTACTGGATAAATTAGCGCGAAAATAGCTAGCAAGACGTTTTTTCAGATGCTTCGCTTTTCCCACATAAATAACCTGATCGGCTTTATCAAACATACGATAAACTCCGGCATCATTAGTCACATTTTTGAGAAAAGATTTGTGATCAAACATAAAAACGTATTTTATCCTTAAAACAAGACCCTTGTATATACACAAGGGTCCATCTGATATACCTATTTTGGATAAACATTAAAATCCATAGGAACAATTTTTCGCAGAACTATTCTTTTTTTTATTATGTCAAATCCTACCGGTAATTTCAACTAATGGTATTGTTTACCGATATTAAAGGTTAATGTCGCATAATGCTTCGCCACTTGACATTGTGCAGGATCGTTAAATGGCACCTCATAAGTCACTTGAGCTTTCCAAAAACCCTGACGTAATGGAATAATATTTACTGTGCCATCATCTGCCGTCACATCAGAAAAAGCCTGTGCTTCTACTTTATGTGTTTTAGTATTATCTGCGGTATCAAACCCATCAAAAGTCGCCGTTAACGTCACATTTGGCAAGGGTTCACCGCGATAGAGCACTTTCACTTTAAATAAATCACTCACATTAATATTGGCAGGATTATCCATCGGCACAATTTCTAACTCGTGTCCTATTTGTTTGGTAATCACGTCAATACCTGCACTTTCATGCCCTACATTAACAATATTTTTACCATACATGGAAGTTAATTCACAATAGGTCGCTTTTGGCGTATCTTTCATATCCGCTTGTTTCCAACCTTCCGCATTTTTCGACCAAAACATCGGTTTATATTCTGCCGCAACAATATAACTCCCTTCTTGTACGGGTTTTTCTGTTTCAAAATGGTAGTTTTTATCACCTTTTTGCACTAATTTTTGTTTGCCTTGTGCGGTGAATAAAGTCATACCACGATCAAAAAAATGTAATCGTTTTTCAGAAATTTGCTCTAATGTCGGAAATTCACCATAACCTAAATCAGCTTTTAAAATTTCATCGCCATGAGTATGATCAGTTTGCACCCAAACACGGTGAGCTTGTGCGGAAATCGCTAAAGAACATAATAATGTGGCTAAAAGTGCTTTTTTCATAAAATACCTACTTAATATTGATTTACTTATTTTTTAATAGAAAAGAAGTGGCTATATTAATAGATTAATTTTAACTTGTAAAGCCAAATTAAACTAAAATAAAAGGCTAAGGGGAATAATTAATTTTTCAATATAAAAAAAGAGCTTTCGCCCTTTTATATTTCACAGGATCTAGAACTAACCTAAAATTAACCGCACTTTTGCCAAATCTTCAGGTGTATCCACCCCTACAGCGGGAACTTCTTTTGCAAGTTCAACGTGGATTCGTTCACCATTCCATAGCACTCGTAATTGCTCAAGGCTTTCGATTTGCTCGAGTGCTGTCGGTTGCCATTGTACATATTGTTTGATAAAACCGGCTCGGTAAGCATAAATACCGATATGTCGCCAGTAACAAGGTTGTAATATTAATTCAGATTGGATTAATTCACCTTTTTGTAAAAGAGCAAATTGATCACGATCCCATGGAATCACTGCCCGAGAAAAATACAATACATAACCATCTTTATCAGTTAACACTTTCACCGCATTTGGATTAAACAGTTCTTTAGGATCATCTATTTTTACCGCAAGGCTTGCCATATTAACTTGGTATTTTTGTAAATTTTCTGCAACTTGTTGCACAATGACAGGAGGAATTAATGGTTCGTCGCCTTGAATATTGACGATAATTTCATCGTCAGGTAAGGCTAATTTTTCAACTACTTCCGCAAGACGTTCTGTACCTGAATTATGTTTTTCCGATGTCATACAAACTTCACCAGCAAAACCCCGCACTACTTGTGCAACTTGTTCATTGTCGGTTGCCACAATGACACGACTTGCCCCAGATTGTTGAGCCTTTTCCCACACATGTTGAATCATCGGTTTACCGGCAATATCTGCCAGAGGTTTACCGGGTAACCGGCTTGAAGCAAAACGAGCTGGAATAATTACGCTGAATGTTGTCATTTGTTATCCTTGGTAAACATAATGATTTTATCTAAAAGTGCGGTTGTTTTTTGTCCTGAAATTTCAGCATCTACGGGGACATACCACCAATTTTGCTGGGAAAATTTACCGCACTTCACTGCATCTTTTTCGGTCATTAATAAAGGTTGATTTTTGTCAAAAGCATTAAATAATGCTGCACTATAGGCTTGGTGATCGGCAAAAGCCTGAATCTTGTTCAATTCAATATTTAAACCCTGTAACATAGTAAAAAAACGTTGTGGATTTCCTATACCTGCCATAGCTTGAGCCTGTTTAATTTCACTTAATAAACGTTTTTCACCTGTCACTAAATTAATCGCATAATGGGGAACTAATTTCATCACCGCATCTGTATAAGCATTTGCTGCCCCATTGGTAATCACAAAATCAACGGTTTTTAATCGGCTTGCATTTTCACGTAATGGACCCGCTGGCAATAATAAACCATTTCCCAAACCACGCTCGGCATCCATCACAACGATTTCAATATCTCGCTGTAATTTATAATGTTGAAGACCATCATCACTGATAATCACATCACAGTCATGCTCTTTCAACAATAATTCAATAGCCTGTTGGCGATTGTGCGAAATACAAACCGGTACACCTGTACGTTTAGCAATTAACAACGGTTCATCACCGGATTGAATAGGATCATCATCAATTTTGACTAAACGTGGATAATAATCCGATTTACTCCCATAACCACGAGAAATGACACCGCAGTTTATACCACGCTGTTGTAATTGGTCCACCAACCAAATGGTTACTGGCGTTTTTCCATTCCCCCCGACACTCAGATTTCCCACAATCACCACTGGTACCGGGCAACGATACGATTTTAATATCCCCGATTTAAATAGAAAGCGACGAAAACTACTGATTAAACTAAATAACCATGAAAAAGGTAATAATAAGTAAGCAATCTTTGATTTGCTATACCAGAAGTTCATCGTCTCATCCCTAATGTGAAAACTGCATAGCATGCAATTGTTTATAAGCGCCACCTCGAGCAAGCAGATCGCTATGGCTACCACGCTCTTTTACTTCGCCATGCTCAATCACAATAATTTCATCAGCTTTTTCAATGGTGGATAAACGATGAGCGATCACTAAAACGGTACGATCTTTTTGCAAGATTTCCAGTGCTGATTGAATAGCTCGTTCAGATTCTGTATCGAGGGCAGAAGTGGCTTCATCCAAAATAAGTACCGGTGAATTTCGCAATAACGCACGGGCAATGGCTAAACGCTGGCGTTGTCCTCCTGACAAACTTGCCCCATTTTCACCGATGACGGTATCTAAACCATTGTCTAATTTTTCAATAAATTCCATCGCATGAGCTGCATGAGCCGCATCAATAATTTGTTGGCGACTGTACTTATCTGTGGCAGCATAGGCAATATTATTTGCTACCGTATCATTAAATAAATGGACTTGTTGCGATACTACGGAACATTGTTCACGTAAGTTACTTAAACGATAATCTTGAATATTTACACCGTCCAACAAAATTTCGCCTTGTTCAATATCATAAAAACGTGTGAGCAAATTCGCTATGGTAGATTTACCTGAACCAGAACGCCCCACTAATGCCACGGTTTTACCTTGCGGAATAGTTAAAGAAATATGATTTAACGCACGTTCTTCCTTACCTTGGTAAGCAAAGCTTACATTTTTAAATTCTACATTGCCTTTAGCTCGTTCAACTTCGTAGGTGCCATTATCTTTTTCTGTGTCTAAATCTAAAAATTCAAATAGGGTTTGACAAGCCGCCATACCGCGTTGGAATTGAGAATTTACATTAGTTAAGGATTTTAACGGTCGCATCATTGCCATCATGGAAGAAAACACAACAGTAAAAGAACCGGCGGTTAAATTTTCACTCATCACTTCAGGAAAGGTTGCTACATAAAGTACGGCAGAAAGGGCAAAAGAAGCAATTAATTGTACCAAACCATCGGAAATACCATCCGCTGACACAATTTTCATACCTTTACGTCGCATATCATTACTCACGTCATTAAAACGTTGTTCTTCGACTTTTTGACCGCCAAAAGAAAGTACGACTTTATGTCCTTTCAACATTTGTTCCGTAGTAATGCTTAACGCTCCCATACTCTCTTGAATATTCCGACTTAACTGGCGAAAAATTTTGGATACTAACCCAATTAATATCCCGATAATCGGTGCAACAATAAATAGCACAATAGACAGTTGCCAACTGGTATAAATCATCACCACAAAAAGGGATATGAGATAAGTGCCTTCACGCACAATCGTTACTAAAGCACTGGAAGATGAACTGGCGACCATTTCACTATCGTAGGTCACTCTAGAAAGTAAACGACCTGTTGGATTTTGATCAAAGTAGTTCACTGGCATAAACATTAAATGCTTAAATAAACGGCGACGCAAGGTCATCACTACTTTGCCTGAAACCCAAGCTAAACAATAGCTTGCTACATAGTTAGTTAAGCCGCGAAACAGTACAAAGGCGACAACTAACACTGCCATTAATTTAAGAAAATCATGATCAGCCTGCCCGAAACCCTGATCTAATAAAGGTTTAAGTAAATAGATTAAACCAGAATCCACGAGGGCATTTAGCACTAAAGCAATTGCAGCCGCAATCAAACCCGACTTAAATACACTAATTGTCGGCCACAAGCGTTTAAAGGTTTTAAATACCGAGATATCTTTTTCTTTCATAATCACATCTTCATTTTTAAAATTGTTGGCATTGTACAATCATTTTAATGATTATCCAACTTAATCACGCGCTTGAACATCAATAATCTGTTGATACCAAGGACTCAACTCATTTCTAGCAGTCACTATCGCGGTGTTATCCGCATAAAATCGCACAGAAATTTGTCCCGCAACTGCGGTATTATACACCGCGCTTTTAGCTTGACGTAAACGTTCTATCACGCCTTGATTAGGAAAATGCCAAGGATTCCAACGACCACTAGAAATCAACGCTATATCAGGTTTAATTTTATTTATAAAATTTATTCCTGTAGATGTTTTACTCCCATGATGTCCGACTTGTAACACCTCTACTTTGGATAATGTTGATAGAATCCGTTGTTCTGTAGCAATATCTGCATCTCCCGTTAGTAAGACAGTATGCTGAGCTTGTTGCATTAATAATATACAAGAATCTCGGTTCTCTGCTCGTTGTACAAGCGTATCTGGGGATAATGCACTTATCTTTATCCCTTGCCATTCCCACTGTTCACCTTTCTTACAAAAACCGCGGTGGTTTTCGCCATAGTTTTTATAGGATGGACTGATAAACACAGCATCTGGAAACATCTTTATTATCGCACTTGCCCCGCCAGCATGATCATTGTCATCATGGCTGACAATGACATAATCTAACTTAATTCCTTGTCGTTGCAAATAAGGTATAATTTCAAGTTCTACCATCGATCCACCTTGCCAACTTGCTCCAGTATCGTACAAAATTCCATGTTGATCTTTCACAATTAATGTGGCTAATCCTTGTCCCACATCAAGGGTTTCTACTTGCCAATCTGAACGATAAAAATAATGTCCACAAAGTAATGTAGTACAAGCTAAAATAAACAGGATCAAGCCTTGTTGCATACGATTATAAAGAATGGGAGATAAACTACGATCTGATTTTAAGGAAAAGTAAGGCGGTCTTTGCTGATAATTGGCAACGTTCTGAGTTGGACCATAAGTTTTATATAAGGCTACCCATAATATAAACGCTAATAAAATATTTAAATACAAACTTTGCAGATAAGACAAATTCAGCCAACTATGTTGAAAAAGCGAAAGTAAATCGGTAATTTTATCGGCTAAAAAATTTGCTATTTGCCAACTATAAAAACCGCCATGACTAAATACCGCCAATAACACAATAGGCACCAGTAAAAAGCTATATAGAGGTACTATTAATAAATTTGCGACAAAGCCTTGTAACGAAAACCCATGGAAAAAAGCCAGTTGAATCGGAGTAAATAAACAAAATAAGCCTAACTGTAAGTGAAATAATGCAAAAATCCACCGCACTTTTGGCGAGAGAGGTAAACCACGCCACCTCATTAAATGCAATGGGAAAAGCTGATACCATAAAATTAAGCAAGCTACTGCCCCAATGGATAACCAAAAACTCGTGGATAAAATCATTAAAGGATCACATAGCAACAACAATGCCACTACCCGAACATAGAGTTGCCATGCAGTACAATAGGCTCGATAAAAACGCAATAATATCACTATTAATATCGCTAGAATGGCTCGCAAGGTAGGAATCGCAAAACCCGCTAATTGTGCATATAATAAAGCGAGTATTACCCCGCCACATAAAGGCAGAATAGGGGTTATTTTTCGGGTAGGTAAAAAATACTGTATCACTCGAACTAACCAAAAACCGAGTGCCATCGCCAAGCCGATATGCAGTCCAGAAATTGCAATTAAATGAGCCGTGTTAGTTTGTTGATAGCGTTGCCAAATCTCTGGATGTAACCATGCTCGCTCACCAAAGCCAAGGGCGAGTAAAAGTCCTTGTTGGGTTAATCCTTGGGTTTGTACCAAACTATGTGCTAAACGTTGTTCTCGCCACGAAAAATCCTGCGAAATTTTGACCGCACTTTTTACAGTTCCCCATGCTTGAATATCTTTGGCAAAATACCATGTTTGTCGATCGAAACCACCTATATTTAAACGAGATGAAAGCGGTCGAAGTTGTAATTCACCTTGCCAAATTTCACCTAGCCTAGGAACCTGATCTACTTTCCAACTGGTATAAATCCGCCTTTTGGGCTGTTCTGTTTCTATCACCAAAGATTGATAATCTCCTTGATGTTGAATTTCCACGATACGAAACATCGTTTGAACTTTTTGAGGTGTGATTTGGGCTTGTTGCAAGGCACTCAGTGCAAAGTAATGTGCGTAACCAACACATACTAGCAAAATTAACGCTCTATTTAGCCATAATATAACGAATTGTTTTCTAGCCACAACGATTCGCAATATAACAACAATAAAAAATAAACTCGTACAAACTTGCCAAGATAATAAAAATTTCGTGGGTAAAAAATATAATGAAATAACCGCTAAAATAACGCTATACACAATAGTATTTATATTTATTTGATTGATTACTCTTAAAATTATCTGCATGTTAAACCGTACTTTATCTAGCTATAAACATCATGTGCCAATTCCGTTCAAAGAATACACAAAATATCGCAAAAGCCTATCGCAAAAATAGAAAATCTCGCAATCATTTCTTTCATTTTTGGAACTTAGATCACATTTTTATGTAAAGACCGAGTAAATATTGCAATGTTTAGATATTTTTATTTGCTTATTTAGTCAACTTCTGGTATTTATAACGCCTTTAAAATTATCCTCTATTATTTTAGGGAACAACTAACGTGCTTGGCGTCGCTAGATGGCTCGCTCAGACAATATATATTGATTGGAGAACAACATGACAAATACAAATAAAGCCTCTTTAAGCCTATTAGCTTTAGCGGGTGTGTCGCCCTATCAAGAAGAAAAAAATGAAGAATATATGAACGAAAAGCAGATTGCTCATTTTCGTAAGATTTTACAAGCATGGTATAACCAAATTGTTAATGAAGCCGGTCGTACTGTCAACCATATGCAAGATGAAGCATCTAATTTTCCAGATCCTGCCGATCGTGCTACGCAAGAAGAAGAATTTAGTTTAGAATTACGCGCCAGAGATCGTGAACGTAAGTTAATGAAGAAAATTGAAAATACTTTAAAAAAATTAGATACCGAAGATTTTGGTTACTGTGATTCTTGCGGTGTGGAAATCGGTATTCGCCGTTTAGAAGCTCGCCCAACCGCAGATCTTTGTATTGATTGTAAAACATTAGCTGAAGTACGTGAAAAACAAATGGGATTTTAGTCCCAATTAAGCTACAAGCTATATAGAATAAAAATCCGGACACAATTTATGTGTCCGTTCGTTTTATTCAAAACGTTTTATTTACGGAGTTTATTATTTTAACCTACATAAAAAACCTGTTTAGTAAACATTCAAAGCAGGTTAAATCTACTAAAATTGATCGTTCATCACTGAACGTCGTTGTTCATTCAACAAAATCGACAAAGGCAAAGACGAATAAACCAGTTCAGTCTCATAAAAAATACACAGTTAAGGCAAGTCAAGTTAATATTCATGCCCGTATGCTTAGCAAGAATGCTTTGAGTGTGGTTGAAAAACTCAATCGTCACGGTTATGAAGCCTATATTGTCGGGGGATGTTTGCGTGATCTTTTATTAGGTAAAACCCCTAAAGATTTTGACGTAGCCACTAATGCTCGTCCAGAGCAAGTACAGGCTATTTTCCAACGTCGTTGCCGTTTAGTCGGGCGTCGTTTTCGTTTAGCTCATATTATGTTTGGACGGGATATTATTGAAGTTGCCACTTTTCGAGCTAGCCACGAAGTTAATCATTCAGAACAACAAGCAAAACAAAATCAAGATGGTATGATCTTGCGTGATAACGTATATGGTACATTAGAGCAAGATGCACAACGTCGTGATTTCACAGTAAACGCCCTTTATTACAGTCCAAGAGATAATAGCATTTATGATTTCTACCACGGCATTGATGATCTTAAAGCCGGGAAATTACGTTTAATCGGTAATCCTGTCACTCGCTATCAGGAAGATCCTGTTCGTATGCTAAGAGCCATTCGTTTTATGGCTAAATTGGATATGTTCTTAGATAAAGCCAGTGAAACACCGATTGTAGAATTAGCACCTTTACTAAAAAATATTCCACCGGCCCGTTTATTTGATGAAAGTCTGAAATTATTACAAACAGGAAGTGGTGAAAAAACCTATTATTTATTGCGTCAATATGGCTTATTTGAACAACTTTTCCCGGCGTTAATACCTTACTTTACCGAACAAGGCGACAGTTTAGCCGAACGTATGATTATCCATTCGTTAAAATCTACTGATGAGCGTATTGCAGATAATTTACGTCTGAATTCCGCCTTTTTATTTGCGACTTTTTTCTGGTATCCATTACGTGAAAAAGTGGATATCTTGAAAAACGAAGGTGGCTTAAATAATCATGATGCCTATGCTTTAGCGAGTAATGAGATTATGGATTTATTATGTCATTCCCTTGCCGTACCTCGTCGTCACACGGGTGTTATTCGAGAAATTTGGCTATTACAATTACAACTTTTAAAACGTTCAGGAAGATTTCCTGAACGCACCATGGAACAGCCAAAATTCCGAGCAGCTTATGATTTATTAGCAATGCGAGCAGAAATTGAAGGCGGTGAGAGCATTGAACTAGCCAAATGGTGGCATGAATATCAATTCAGTAATGCGGAACAACGAATCGCCTTGCTGAAAGAGCAAGATAAAAATGCACCAAAACCGAAAAAACGTTATTATCGGAAACGCTCGACTAAGAAGGATTAAATCATGGCTATTGCTTATATCGCCTTAGGTAGTAACTTAAATCAACCAGTACAACAACTTGATTCTGCACTAAATGCTATGGCTAATTTACCGCAAACACAAATATTAGCGGTCAGTTCTTTTTATTGTAGTAAACCGCTAGGACCGCAAGATCAACCTGATTATATCAATGCCGTTGCAAAAATTGAAACGACACTTGAACCTATTGCTTTATTAGATGCGTTACAACAAATTGAGCTAGAACAAGGTCGAGTACGTTTACGTCATTGGGGTGAGCGTACTTTAGATCTTGACATATTGCTTTATGATCAACTGGTGATAAAATCAGAAAGATTAACTATTCCCCATTATGATATGCACAATCGGGAATTTGTCATTGTGCCACTTTATGAAATCGCGCCAGAATTAACTTTATCATCAGGGGAAAAAATATCTGAACTAATAAATAATTTTAAAAATATTCAAATGGAGCTTGTAATTAAAACTAAATAAGTTATAATTGTGAGCAT
>Ga0192275_1015_pt1 | contig 52705 bp, 52 predicted proteins | sample Koala_Koa24_H3_FD_131265 | JGI IMG/M metagenome (GOLD analysis project Ga0192275, IMG submission 131265) | Enriched cells from koala feces incubated with labeled cellulose particles, San Francisco Zoo, California, United States - Koala_Koa2-4_H3 ...
TTTTTATTTTTATCGTTAAATTTTTCTGTGTATATAAAATTTATTAGAAAAAGTGTTAACTACGTCACAAATTTGTTATAAAAATGTAACATATTATTCTGAATTAGCATATACTGAAAAAACCTTATGAATAGAATGCTTTTTCTATTTTAGAAGAGTATTTAATAAGGTTTTATAAACAGCAGTAGAGTATTCTACAATACGAATTTATCTTTAATAAAAGGAATATACTATGTTTGGTCTTGATCCTACCACAACGACATTTCTGATTTATATTGTCGGAATGGTGTCAATTGGGCTGATTGCCTATCGTTTTACCAATAATTTGTCGGACTACATTCTGGGGGGGCGTAGTTTAGGTAGCTTTGTGACAGGACTTTCAGCTGGTGCATCTGATATGTCTGGTTGGTTGTTAATGGGGTTACCCGGTGCTGTTTATGCAGCAGGACTTGTAGAAAGTTGGATTGCTATTGGCTTAACTATTGGTGCGTATTTAAACTGGTTATTTGTCGCAGGTAGATTACGTATGCAAACGGAATTTAATGCCAATGCACTCACTTTGCCGGATTATTTTTATCATCGTTTTAATGATAAAACGAGAATATTAAAAATTGTATCAGCCACCATTATTCTATTTTTCTTCGCCATTTACTGTGCATCAGGCGTAGTGGCTGGAGCGCGTTTATTTGAGAATCTATTTGGTGTGCCTTATGAAACCGCCCTTTGGTTAGGGGCATTAGCGACCATTGCTTACACCTTTATTGGTGGCTTTTTAGCGGTAAGTTGGACGGATACCATTCAAGCGAGTTTAATGTTCTTTGCCTTATTTCTCACTCCGATTTTTATTCTAACGCAATTAGGTGGTTTTGAACCGACTTTTGAAGCTTTAGCCCAAGCCGGTGAAGCAGCTGGTAGAGATTTTACCGATATGTTTAATGGTACTACCTTTATTGGTCTATTAAGTTTATCAGCATGGGGATTGGGTTACTTCGGTCAACCTCATATTTTAGCACGCTTTATGGCGACGGATTCGGTAAAATCCATACCTAAAGCTCGTTGTATCAGTATGACGTGGATGTTTATTTGTTTAATTGGTGCCGTAAGTATCGGTTTCTGGGGACAAGCCTATTTCTTTGCGAATCCTGATAAAGCGACACTGGTGAATGCGAATCACGAACAAGTCTTTATTGAGCTTTCTCGTTTATTGTTTAATCCTTGGATTGCAGGTATTTTGCTTTCAGCTATTCTTGCGGCGGTAATGAGTACGTTAAGCTGTCAATTATTGATTTGTTCTAGTGCCATTACCGAAGACTTTTATAAAGGTTTTTTACGTCCGAATGCCAGTCAAAAAGAACTAGTTTGGTTAGGGCGTATAATGGTGCTATTGATTGCTATCTTAGCCATTGCATTGGCACAGGATCCAAACAGTAAAGTGCTTGGCTTGGTCTCTTATGCTTGGGCTGGTTTTGGTTGTGCCTTTGGACCTGTGGTATTGTTATCACTTTATTGGAAACGCATGAATGCAGCAGGGGCAATGGCAGGAATGATCACGGGGGCATTGGTTGTGGTGTTCTGGAATACGCTTGTGCCAAACAGTGGAATCTATGAAATGATCCCTGGCTTTATCTGTGCAACGATTGCCATTTTGATTGTTTCTTTAATTACACCAGCCCCGAAAGCAGAAATTGCAGAAACCTTTGATAAAGCGGAAAAGGCTTATCACAAAGAGATGCAAGGCGTGAAAAAATACATCTAGTTTGTTTATTAGCGAACTACTTTTATAAAGGTGCGGTTGTTTTTACAACCGCTTTACTCAGTGAAAATATTAAAAAGAAGGTTATCTATGAGTTACGAGATTTTACCTAAAACAACAATCCGTCCGATATTAAGCGAATTTTATCGCATTCCCGAACAAAAAATTGTGGCGGAGCTAATTGAAAAAGCGGATATGAGCGAGCAATCTCAATCTATTGCTGAACTGTGTAAAAAGTTAGTCAGCAAAGTGAGAGCTGATCGCAAAAAGGCCAGTGGGGTAGATGCGTTAATGCACGAATTTTCTCTTTCTAGTGCGGAAGGGATTGCTTTAATGTGCTTGTCGGAAGCCTTATTGCGGATTCCAGATAAAACCACTGCAGATAAACTGATTCACGATAAATTGGTGCATGGCGATTGGAAAGCTCACTTAGGTAATAGCCCCTCTTTATTTGTTAACTCCGCTGCATGGGGATTGATTGTGGCACAAAAAATTGTATCCCACAGTGATAAAGAATTATCCAGTGCCTTATCCAAATTAATTAGCAAAGGTGGCGAGCCATTGATTCGTCAAGGTATGAATGTAGGCATGCGTTTATTAGGTAAACAATTTGTGACGGGTGAAACCATTGATGCTGCGATTAAAAATGGTGAAAAACGTTTTGAGAAAGGCTTCCGTTATAGCTACGATATGTTAGGTGAAACCGCCTTAACCCAAAAGGATGCGGATCGTTATTACAATGATTATGTGAATTCCATTCGTGCCGTGGGGGAAACATCAAAAGGCTTAGGCGTTTATAAATCTTCAGGGGTTTCCGTCAAACTTTCTGCTATTCACCCCCGTTATAGTTTAAGCCAACATCAACGGGTAATTGATGAACTTTATCCGAAACTCAAAGAATTATTTTTATTAGCCAAAAAATATGATATTGGCTTAAATATTGATGCGGAAGAAGCCGCTCGCCTTGAATTATCCCTTGATTTACTTGACCGTTTAATTGCCGACCCTGATTTAGATGGTTTCCACGGCATTGGCTTTGTGGTGCAAGCCTACCAAAAACGTTGTAGCCGAGTCATCGATCATATTATTGCTCAAGCTCGCGCTAATAATCGTAAGTTAATGATCCGCCTAGTAAAAGGGGCATATTGGGATAGCGAAGTCAAATTAGCCCAAGCGGAAGGGGCAACGGATTATCCCGTATTTACCCGTAAAGTCCATTCTGACATCAACTATATCACCTGTGCGAAAAAATTATTGTCTGCACAAGATGTGATTTATCCGCAATTTGCAACACACAATGCACAAACCTTAGCCACCGTTTATCATCTTGCTAAAGATAAACACTTTGAATTTCAATGCCTGCATGGCATGGGTGAAACCCTATATGAACAAGTGGTCGGCAAAGAAAATCTGAATGTACAATGCCGTATTTATGCACCAGTCGGTTCCTATCAAACCTTGTTGGCTTATCTTGTTCGCCGTTTATTAGAAAACGGTTCAAACAGTTCTTTCGTGAACCAAATTGTCGATGAACATTTTAGCGTAGAGAGTTTGGCGGAAGATCCAGTCAATAAAGCGAAAGAAACCCAAGGTACGGCTCATCCGAAAGTACCGTTACCTGTGAATATTTACGGTGAACGCCGTAATTCAAAAGGTTATGATCTGAGCGATGCAATTTCCTTACAACAGTTACAAACTCAGCTTAACGAATTAAGTGATAAACAATATCAAGCGAAACCGTTAATTGTCGGTGAAGTGACAGGAAATAGTTCTCGCACCGTTTACAATCCAGCAGTGCAAAGCCAAATTGTGGGTGAAGTGATCGATGCCAACGAGCAAGATGTGAATACAGCGTTCACAACAGCGGTGAATTTTAAACAACAATGGGCGAATACCGCCCCCGAAGTGCGGTCAGAAAAATTAGAGAAAATGGCAGATTTAATGGAACAACATTTGCCAGAACTCTTTGATTTAGCCGTGCGAGAAGCAGGTAAAACCTTAAATAATGCCATTGCCGAAGTGCGTGAAGCGGTGGATTTCTGCCGTTATTATGCTGCTCAAGTGCGAGCCAATCCAGCAGGCTTTAAGGATCCACGGGGTGTTGTGGTAGCCATCAGTCCGTGGAACTTCCCATTAGCGATTTTTATTGGTGAAGTGTCTTCCGCCTTAGTGGCAGGTAACGTGGTATTAGCCAAACCCGCAGAACAAACCTCTTTAATGGCGTATTTTGCGGTGAATTTATTCCATCAAGCAGGTATTCCAAAAGAAGCGTTACAATTATTAACAGGTTCAGGTAAAACCATCGGTGAAAGTCTAACCACTGATGAGCGTGTTAATGGCGTAATTTTCACAGGTTCAACCGATACCGCCAAACGGATTAATACTAACCTACAAAAACATGACAGCCTTATTCCATTAATTGCGGAAACGGGCGGTCAAAATGCCATGATTGTGGACAGTTCGGCTTTAGGTGAACAAGTGACGATTGATGTGTTAAACTCCGCCTTTGACTCAGCAGGTCAACGTTGTTCCGCTTTACGTGTGCTTTATTTACAAAAAGATAATGCGGATTACTTGCTTGAATTAATTAAAGGTGCCATGGCGGAATTAGTGGTGGGCGACCCAGCACGGCTTACTACTGATGTGGGACCTGTTATCGACAAAGTGGCTCAACAACGCTTACTTGATCATATTGAAGTGATGAAAAAACAAGCCAAATCTTGTTATCAAGTACCGATTGCCAAAGATGTGGCAGAGAACGGCATTTTTGTCGCCCCAACCTTGCTAGAAATTGACAATATTAGCCAATTAAAACACGAAGTGTTTGGTCCAGTATTACATGTTATTCGTTATGACGCAGAAAAATTGGACGATGTCATTCGTGAAATTAATTCCACGGGCTTTGGTTTGACTTGCGGTTTACATAGCCGTATCGACCAAACTCAACGTGAATGGGAGCAAGGCATTCAAGCAGGTAACTTATATGCCAACCGTAATATTGTCGGGGCGGTCGTTGGTGTTCAACCATTTGGTGGACAAGGCTTATCAGGCACGGGACCAAAAGCGGGCGGTGCATTATACTTACAACGTTTAAATAACCGTACGGCATGGAATTTTGATGGATTAACCAAAGGGATTACGCCAAATATTAGCGAATTTTCCACCGCACTTAATCAGGTATTGACAGGTGATGAATTGGCTCAAGCTCAACAATCCTTGCAAACCTTGAGTGCAAGCTCACCGTTAGGTAAAATTCACCAAATGCACGGCGTGACAGGTGAAAATAATTTCTTACGGTTTGAACCACGTGGCGAAATTGCCATTGGTGACGGTGATTTATTCCAGCAAGTATTGGCATTAGTCGCGATTGTCGCAGCAGGCAGCCGTGGCGTGGTAAGGGCAAATTCGCCATTAGCCCAACACGCCAATAAATTGAGTAAATTTATTACTGTGGTAAATGACTTTAACAGTCTTGACCCGTTAAGCCAACTTATTGTGTTAAATCCACTTTCTCAAGCCGAAAAATCCCATTATGCGGAACGTAACGGGGCGATTATGACCTTTGTGGAAAACTTAGCGTTAGCCCAATCCTTATTACCGTTAATGCACGAAAAATCGGTGAGCATTAACACTGCTGCAATGGGAGGAAATGCCAGTTTAATGGCGGCAATGGACTAACAGGTCATTGATAAAATAAAAATGGGGGCAGATCACAAATTTGCCCCTTATTTCATTAAATTTTGTTAAGATAAGCAAAAATTCTTAATGAGATAATTTATGAACGTTAATCACTTCACACAGAAATATATTGATTGGGTTGTCAAACTCGGTCGGCTAAAATTTTCTATTCTTGGTTTTTTGATTGTTGCTGTCTTTGCATTGCTGACCCATATTGTGTTAAGCCTGTTGGTCGTGGGGAGAATTGATTGGCAAAGTTTGGCTTATGCCATTATTTTTGGTCTAATCTCCGCACCTTTTGTCATTTACTTTTTTACCTTATTAGTGGATCGCCTTGAGCGTTCTCGTCTTGCTTTGGCAAAATCTATTCAAGATAAAAGTACGCTACTTGCTACCATTAGCCATGAACTCCGTACGCCGTTAAATGGTATTTTGGGGTTAAGCCAAATGCTCCAAGATACACCATTAAATCAGCAACAGCGTAATTACTTGAATACCATCAGTATAAGTGCGGTGTCTTTAGGGCATATTTTTAATGATATTATTGATTTAGAGAAAATTGATAGTCACAATCTTGAGCTGTGTTATAGTGAAACGGATTTTTATAGTTTTTTGACCAATATACAAAATATAGCGATCTTATTAGCAAGTGAAAAAGGTCTACAATTTCAAATGAAACTCAATGAAAATCTACCGCACTTTTTGCAATTAGATCAAACTCGTCTAAGCCAAGTGTTATGGAATTTGCTGAGTAATGCTGTGAAATTCACCGAAAATGGCGTGATTATGCTAGAAGTTAAAAAATTATCTAATAATCAATATAGCTTTGCGATTAGCGATACCGGGCAAGGTATTCCAAGCCAAGAGTTAGAGAAAATCTTTACCATGTACTATCAAGTGGCAGACAGTGGTAAAAAATCCGCTGGCAGTGGTATTGGGCTAGCCGTTTCAAAAAATATTGCTCATTTAATGAACGGTGATTTAACGGTCGCTAGCGAATTGGGAAAAGGAACAACCTTTACGCTGACGATTCAAGCTGAATCTATTGAAAAACAAGAGAAACCAATAGAAAAAAGTGCGGTGCAAAATTTGCAAATTTTATTGGTGGAAGATATTCAGCTTAATATTACTGTGGCGAAAACCTTATTAGAAAAATTAGGACATCAGGTGGATGTGGCAATGTCCGGCAAAGAAGCGATTCAAGCCTTTGAACATAATAGCTATGATTTATTGTTATTAGACATTCAACTCCCTGATATGACTGGCTTTGAAATTGCTCGTTATTTGCGTGATGGCTATCAAAATGATCGCTATGATTATCTGCCACCGTTAATTGCGTTAACCGCTAATGTGATGCAAAACAAAGCCGAATATCAACGCCAAGGTATGGACGACGTATTGCGTAAACCGTTGTTAGTGAATGAATTAACCGCTTGTTTGAATACCTATTTTGGTGAAAATGAAACGGTTGTGAATCATTCAAAGATGAACGTAAATCAAGTGATCCCTGATGATTTAGCTGATTATTTTAACCCTGAAATTCTAGCAGAATTATTGGAATTTATCGGTAAAGATCTTTATGCAGAAAATATTCGCTTATTTAAACAGGAAATCAACGGTGGGGATTTAGATGTCGCTAAAGTCTATCAAGAGTATTTGAAAGGTAACATCACCAAACAGCAATTAGCCGACACCGCCCATAAATTAAAAGGTGCAGCCGCAAGTCTTGCCATGCAATCTGTGCAAAATGTGGCGAATTTAATGCAACAGGTAGAGTTACCAGAATGGAGAGAGAATATTGGACTTTGGGTAACAGAAGTTGAGCAACAAACAAAAAATAGTTTAGATTTGATAGGGCGGTGGTTAGGGGAAATGAACGTAAGTTAAGTATAAATCTTTTTCTTTTGATTAAAATTTAAGCTTAGTTTAGTTATTTTTGTGACGTCTATCATGTTTTCGCTGTAGTGTCATTGATTTTTATTTTTTTCTTTTTAGGATAAAAGAGATTTACTCTTTAAGTTAATCTCTTTTATCCTATTTTATTTTATGTTGCTTTTCAAAGGAGTTTATTATGAAAAAAATTACTTTAGCCCTTATTGCCGCTGGATTGGGTTTGGCTGTTAGCAGTATGGCTTATGCTCAAGAAAAATTAATTGTTTATACATCAATGAAAGAATCCTTAATAGGGGCATTAAAAACAAAATTTAATGAGAAACACCCTGAAGTGAATATGGATTATCAATCTGCTGGAGCAGGGAAATTAATGGCTAAAATTGCTGCGGAGAAAGAGTCAGGCAAAATTATGGCAGATATTATTTGGACAAGTGAAGTACCAGATTTCTTTAAGATGAAAGAAAATGGCATGTTAGAACCTTATGTATCAGCTGAAGTTGAACATATCATTAACCCTCTCCCCAATTTTGATGGTTCATTTACTCCAATTCGTTTAGGTACACTCGGTATTGCATATAATACTCGTTTTATCAAAAAAGATTTTCCAACAGAATGGGCAGATATTTTAACACCAACCTATAAAAGCGCCTTTGGTGTGGCTAATCCTGCCTTGTCTGGTACTTCTTATATGAGTGTTTCTTTACTTAAATCTACTTTTGGCTGGGAATTTTTTGAAAAAATGAAAATAAATAAGGCTAAAGTAGGTAAAGGTTCTGGTCAAGTGGTGGATGATACTGCATCAGGAGATTTGTTGGCATCCTTAGCGGTAGATTATATTACCAATGACAAAATCAAAAAAGGAGCAAATTTAAAATTAGTTTATCCAAAAGAAATGTTAGTTATTCCTAGCCCTGCAGCAATTTTGAAAGGTACACCAAATTTAACAGCAGCCCAAAAATTCATTGACTTCTTACTTTCAGAAGATGCTCAAAAAGTGGTTGCTAATGAAGGTACATTACCTGTCAGAAAAGGAGTAAGTGTCGCACCAGAATTAGGTATGCCATCAACAGAAGAAGCCATTAGTCGTGCTATCCCAATTGATTATGATGCTATTTTGACAGAAAGAGAAGAAACTGTTAAGAAATTTACACAAATTCTTCAAGGACGCAATTAATAATATGAGAGTATGCTTATGGCAACCATTACCTTTGAAAATATTTCCAAAGCCTATGGTACAAATCAAGTGTTACAAAACTTGTCTTTAGTGGTGGAAGACGGTGAGTGTTTCACCCTATTAGGGCCTTCAGGTTGCGGAAAAACTGTCTTATTACGTCTATTAGCAGGTTTTGAAGTTCCTGATTCTGGACGAATTTTAATTGATGATACAGTGGTGGCAGATCCTGCCAAACATATTGATATTCAGCCTGATCAGCGTGGTTTAGGCGTAGTGTTTCAAGACTACGCTGTTTGGCCACATATGACGGTGTTTGAAAATATTGCTTATCCGTTAAAATTCAAAAAATTAGATAGAGAAACCGTACGTTCGCAAGTGATGAATGTAGTGGATTTAGTCAATTTAACAGGATTAGAACAACGCTTACCGTCACAGCTTTCAGGAGGGCAACAACAGCGTGTAGCGTTGGCTCGTGCCTTGGTGGCGAAACCAACATTAATGTTGTTGGATGAGCCATTAAATAATCTTGATGCTAATTTGCGTGAAGAAATGCGGTTTGAAATTAAAGAGTTACAGAAAAAACTTGGCATCACTATTATGTATGTCACCCACGATCAGGAAATTGCTTTGGCGATTTCTGATCGTTTGGCGATTATGAATGTAGATGGTGCAATTCAGCAAATCGGTACGCCTTGGGAAATCTATGAAAAATCTGCCAATGAAACCGTGTTTAAGTTTATGGGATTAGCCAATTTTATTCCGATTCGTTATGAACAAGGGCAGCATCTTGTCGGTAATGGTTCGCAGTTGCTTGAGTGGCAGACTTTACCGCAAGCATCGGGTAAATTTGGTTGCCGTCCGTCTGATATTATTTTAGCTAAACAAGGGAATGGTTTGCGTGGAAAAATCGTGCGAGCTAGTTTCTTAGGGGCAATTATGGACTATATGATCGAGATCGATGGCATTACCTTACGCACGGAAGTTTCCACTAATAAAGCCTTGCAAAATAATTTAATGTTTGCGGAAAGCGAAGATTGTGTGGTGAATTTCTCTGATTTACTTTGGTTTCCTGAATCAGCCAATTCAGCAAGGGGGTAACAATGGCAGTTATCGCAAGTAAAAGCCTATTTAATGTGGCAAATGGTATTTTGGCGTTGTCCATTGGGATTCTCGTCATTGTTGTGGCAGTGCCAGTGTTGTTAATTTTTATTAACTCATTTTGGGTGGATGGACAATTTAATTTAACCGATGTAATCAATATTCTGAAACAGCAAGAAACCTATGAGGCATTACTTAATTCCTTATTTATTGCATCGGGTGTCACAATTATGAGTACCTGTATAGGGACGTTTTTTGCTTGGTTAGTGACTAGAACAGATTTACCTTACAAAGGCGTTATGAAAGTGATGTTTTTAGTGCCGTTTATGTTGCCGTCTTTTATCGGAGCATTGGCGTGGAAAATGTTACTTTCCCCACGAGCGGGCTATATTAATCAATTCTTTATGGATAATCTCGGCTTTGATGGCCCAATTTTCAATATTTATAGCTATGGCGGTATGATAGCAGTGGAAACCATGTATTTGTTTCCATTTGTATTTATTCAAGTGTGTGGAGCTTTAGAACGCATGGATCCGACCTTGGAAGAATCCGCTAGAATTTCAGGAGCGAGCTTGTTTACCATTACACGTAAAATTACTATTCCGTTGGTTATGCCAAGTATTATATCTGGGGCATTATTAATTATGCTTTATTCCATGGCTCATTTTGGTACAGTTGCCGTACTCGGTGTTGAGAATGGTATATTTAATATTCCAACTTTGATTTATGAACGTATTCATCAAAGTGCAGGGAGTTTTGATGCTATTCGTACCGGTACAGTATTAGCTTCTGTATTAGTCGTGACGGCAGCTTTTATTATTTGGTTACAGAATAAAGTGTTAAACAAAGGACGTTTTCAAATTATCGCGGGTAAAAGTTTCCGCCCAACGGAAGTGAAATTGCGTGGTTTGCGTATGCCGTTACTGTTCTTATGTTTATTCTATATTGGTTTTACCATTGTATTACCAACGGTAACTATTTTCTTAGTTGGTGGATTAAAAACCTATGGTTTGCCGATTTCATGGGAAAATCTCACGTTGGATAACTATAAATTTATCCTATTTGATTGGCAATTAACTAAAGATGCTATTCGTAATTCAGTGACCTTAGGTTTAGCAGCGGCTGTGATTACCATGTTCGCAGGGGTAATTATTTCTTATGTGATTGTCAAAATGCGTGTGCGTGGCAAAGGTATCCTCGAATTTTTAGGAATGTTGCCTTTCTCTGTACCAGGTTCTGTGATTGCATTAGGTGTGATCTTAGCATGGAGCGGTAAATTCGGAGTAAATTTGTATAATTCAGTATGGATTATTTTAATCGCTTACATTGCGCGTTATATGGCGTTCTCATTGAAATCTAACTCAGCCGCTCTTGAGCAGGTTCACGATTCTTTAGTAGAAGCTGCTCGTGCTTGTGGCGCAAGTATGTGGCAATCGCTCAAAGACATTGTAATTCCATTAGTTCGCCCCGGGATGATCGCTGCGTTCTTCTTAATTTTCTTGCCAGCATTGCGTGAATTAACGGTTTCCGTGATGTTATACGGTCCATCTACACGGACAATTGGGGTGGCGATTTATACCTTAAATGAAGATGGTGAAACTGTCTATTCCGCCGCTCTTGCTGGTATAGCGTTGATTATTATTGTTTTCGGACAAACCATCATTAAACGCTATATTGAGAAAAAAACACAGAAATAGCCGAAGATTAAGGAGAATACAATGAGTTATATTCAACTAAACAATGTAATGAAACAATTCGGCGATGTGATTGCAATCCCTGATCTCAGTTTAGCTATTGAAAAAGGTGAATGTTTTTCAATGCTTGGACCGTCAGGTTGTGGTAAAACCACTACCTTGAGAATGATCGCAGGCTTTGAAGATTTGGATGCTGGTGAAATTAAAGTGGGTGATAGAGTGCTTTCTTGTAAATCTACTAACTATTATCTTCCCCCTGAAAAACGTAATTTTGGTATGGTATTCCAAGCCTTTGCGGTATGGCCACATATGACGGTTTATGACAATGTAGCATTTCCATTAACCTTGAAAAATCTATCAAAGCAAGAAATTGAAAAACGCACCAATGATGCGTTAAAACACACAAATCTTGTCAAAGTGGCACAAAAAAGCCCTGATGATCTTTCTGGTGGTGGAAAACAACGTGTCGCACTTGCTCGAGCCTTGGCATTAAATCCTGATGTGATGTTGCTGGATGAACCTTTATCTAGTTTGGATCCACATTTGCGTGAAGAAATGCGTTTTGAAATCAAAGCATTACAGCGTAAATTTGATTTTACTATTATTTATGTGACTCACGATCAATCGGAAGCCATGGCATTATCGGATCGCATAATGGTGATGAAAAAAGGTGTTATTGAGCAGATTGATACACCATTAAATGTGTATAACAATCCTGCTAATAAATTTGTGTTTAATTTCATTGGGTTATCAAATCAATTAAATGCTAATTTATCTTCTAATGGCGTGAGTTTTGAACAGGTCTCTGGTGTGTTTGATATTCAACCCACACCACCAAATGATCTCATTCAACAAGGCAAAGCAATTTTAGCCAGTCGTCCATCTGATATGGAATTTGTCAGTTCAGGTGGGATTCCAGCTGTGGTTAAACGCCGTTCTTATTTAGGTGAAGTGGTGGATTATAGCGTTTTAGTTGGTAATCAGGAATTACGCATCCAAAAAGGTCGCCGAGATTTGTTGTTAAATGAGGGAGATAGTTGCCAATTGCAATTTACTAAATTACATTGGTATCCTGAAATATAAAATTTTTCTTTTTATTCACCGCACTTTTAAGTGATCTGTTCCCAAAAAAGTTAGGCACCTTTGGGGGGACAGATCATTTAATTGTGCGGTTCTTTATTAGTGTTGTAGATAAAATTATAATTACAAATATTAATTATAATTTTTTAAAACAGTATTCTACTTGAGTAACAATATGTAGAAAAGCAACCTTATCAGACGATTTCCCATTTAAAACTAAGTGTCTGTCAGATCAGTTCGATCTATGTTGATACTTGTTATTTTTCTTGTAAAAAACGCTCATAATATTCTGTAGTAATTAATTCCTCTACATTAATACGATTATTCACTAATTTGTTTTCTACCAAAAAATCAATAAGACGGCTGAGTTTATTTACCGATTCTTGTGTAATTTTCGGGTCAAAATTGGAGAAACTAAGATCTGCTGAATAGGCTTGTCGATAAATATCCGCTGGAATATTATTTTGCGAGAAAATTTTAAATACCTGTTCGGGATTTTGACTGGCGAATTGTTTTGCACGTTGTAATGCCCTGATGATTGCCACGGCGGCTTGCGGATTTTCCTGTAAAAAGATTTCTCGTCCGACAGCTAAACTTTGTGAGCTTAACTCGGGTTTATCTAATGTGGAATCAATCACTTTCCCCATGCCTTTTTGTTGCATATAAAGTACTGTGTAGTAGAACGTGAACATGGCTTCGGCTTGTTGTCCACTAAATACTGAGTTGGCATCTGCCCCTACCGCATTAACCATTTCAAATTTATCAGGATTAAGACCATAAAATTGAGTAATTTCTTTAAAGTAACGTTGTTGTACAGTGCCTTTGCCGAAGATGACTTTTTCCCCTTGTAAAGCGGCAATGTTTTTCGCCGGGCTTTCCGATTGCACAATGGTACCAAATTGTAAACGAGAATTATCTATGGCAAACACTTTCACGGGAGCACCTTTAGTTCTTAAAATAGCAATCGGTAAATCGCCATATAAGGCCACATCAATTTTATCGGAAGCCAGTGCCTCATTTAGAGCGGGACCGGCTTGTTGAAAAAACACAATTTCAGGTTTAAATCCGACTTTTGCTAATTCTTCGATAAAGTATTGTTGATTAATGGCAATACCACCGGCTTCCAGTGTGCTATTGGATATGCCTGGGAAACCAATTCGCACTGTTTTTTGTTCATGATGCGCGGAAAGCGCGGTGTTTTTTTCTGATGTTTTATCGTCAAGGTTTATGCCCCCGAAAGCTAGTACAACCAGTATCGCTAAATAGAAAAATAAGGTGTAGTGTTGTTTATTGCATTTTTTCATTATTCCCGCCTAAATATAGAATTCAATTTCGTCACGATGTGGTTCAAAGAAATAATCATGAATTTTATTTTTATAAGAAATAAATTGATCGTGTGTACGCTCTTTCTTACCGTCAATATGAATTGGCACAATATCTCGAATCTTACCGGGACGAGAAGAAAGCACGACGACACGATCACCGAGATAAACCGCTTCTTCAATATCATGGGTGACTAAGATCATGGTTTTCTTTTCCTCTTGCCGAATGCGTAATACTTCATTTTGCATTTGAATTTTGGTCATGGCGTCTAATGCGCCAAAGGGTTCATCAAATAATAAAATATCTGTATTCATTACCAGACCACGGGCAATTGCCGCACGTTGAGCCATACCGCCTGAAAGGGCTTTCGGATAGGCATTTTCAAAGTCTTTTAATCCAACCAAATTTAAATAAGTATTAATTTTTTCATATTTTTCTTGTTTGTTAAGATGCTTTAGCCCAATTCCTACATTTTCAGATACAGTTAACCAAGGAAATAAACGGGATTCTTGAAAAATCATGGCGCAATGCTCATTACTTTGTTCTATGGGCTGTTGATTAACTTCAATAGATCCCGCGTCAATATTTACCATACCGGCAATCATTTTCAGTAAGGTACTTTTCCCACAGCCACTATGTCCCACAATGGTAATAAATTCGCCCTTGTTAATGGTTAAATTGATATTATCCAGTACCGTCATTTGGCTATTTTCTTTTTGATAGTGCTTTGACAGGTTTTTAATTTCAATAGCAACCTGTTCTTTCACAATTTGTTCTGTCATCGTTCACTCCAATATATTGATGATCTTATTTTTTCCAGGCAGTTGCTATATCAGCGAGAATACAGATGATTTTATCCATCAGTAATCCCACCATACCAATGATAATCATACAAACAATTACCACATCAGAACGCATTAAACTGCGGGCATCATTCAAACGAAAGCCAATACCTGAATAAGATGCGATAAGTTCGGAAGCAACAACTGCCATCCAAGAAATCCCCAAAGCTAAGCGTAATCCTGTGAATAGACTTGGCAGGGCAGAGGGCAAATAGATTTTAGTAAAGGTATGCCATTTACTTAAACGATAGACTTTTGCCACTTCTAGGAAACTCTCCGATGTAGATTCAATGCCGTTAATGGTATTTACGATAATCGGGAATGTAGCGGCGAAAAGAATAACAACAATTTTTGAAGCTTCATCAATGCCCGCCCATAGAATAATCAGTGGGATCCAAGCCACCATCGGGATTTGTCGCATAGATGTTAGAGTAAGCTGAAAAAAGGTTTTTGCCTTTGGACTGATTCCCATGAGTAAGCCTAAAGTGACCCCGATAACACTAGAAAGCAGAAAACCTGCGATCACTCGACGGATACTTACGCCGAGATCAGCATATAATTCCCCCGATTTGAGCATCTCGATCAAGACTGAAAAAACTGAGATGATTTTTGGTAATGCCGTTTCAGGTAAATTTCCTATTGTGGTGGAAAGGTGCCACAAAAATAAAATGATGAGAGGCAATAAGAATTTAAGATATTTTTCAGACAGTATTTTCATTCTATTTTTCCCCTTGATGGATAATACCCGACAGCCATTGATAAAGTTGTGTATAGCTTAATTCACCGGATTTTCTGCCTAGTTCTTTTTCCTGATCAGATAGAATGACGGTGGGAATGCCACGAATTTGGCGTAGTTCGGTTAATTTCGGATTATGATCAACATCTACATATTCTGCTTTAATCCATTTTGCTAAATCGGATTGGAGAATTTTTTCTAATACAGGATGGAGTGTCTTGCAGTGTACACATCTTTCTGCTCCAAATAGCTGTAGGATGATCTTTTGTCCTGAGTTTTCAAAGTTTTGCTCAGTTACTATACTAAATAATTGTGTATTCACCGTGAATAGCTTTGGTTTATCTGTGGTTTCATCTGTCTTTGCGACACATAATGCCGCACTTTCTTGGTAAGGTAAGGTACCGGCTACTTTCACTACAGATTTAGCGCCAAATTTTCCTGCATTTGGTACACGGAAATGAACAACATCAATAGGTTCAATAGCGGTTTCTATCGGGCGTGGCTCTTGTGGCACCCAATCATAAGGATAACGATAGCCACGATAAATCATATTATTGGTTGGACGGTCAGGATCATTGTTACTGAAATAAGGCGAAATCCATTCCCATACAATTTCTTTTTCTCGAGTAACTTCAATTAACCGTCCATTTGAACCTTCATCAATTAAGGTGTTGCCGTTAGGTAAGCGTTGGGCGCTGCTTACATAAGGACTGTAAAATTTAGAGGCATCGGTTGGTATGGCTGCACGAATATCCTCAGGGGTAAATTGCCATTCAATTTCTAAAGTTATCGGATTGATTTCCAATACGCGGGAATAATCACGTAAAGTATTTTTGGTACCGTCTGGACTAGCAGGATTAGGGGAACCATAACCACCCCAACCACCATTATCAAACACCAGAATATTACCTGCACCGGGAAGACCTTGTGGAATTAAGTGGGCGTGATGCGGACCGATAATATTGCTAATATGTGCGACCTCTTTTTGCTGCCAGTTTGGACCGATTTGCCAGACAATTTGTCCTGTTTTTTTAGAAATAATGGCAATGAAATTTGCTTCTCGGCTATCAAAAATAATATTCTCAGGGTGGAAACGTTCATCACCAGCAGAATACCATTTATTTTCACCTAAATAGCTCATGCAGTTAATATGTAACCAATCACCGACACCCCCATCAGCTGCACGGATATTAGGATTGTTAAACAATGATTGTCTTGCTTCTTCACTAAAGCCGATTTCATCAATGTGATCGCTAGCTTTCCATTGCCATACAATGTTGCCTTGCCAGTCAACTTCATAAAACACATCATCTAATAGCTTGTTTGGGCTGATTTTTTCATTTGATAATGTAGTATGACCTAAAATCAAAGTATTACCTGAGCGAGTTTGTGGCAATTGGTTTGGAACATAATAACCTACGGGATTACCTTCACGTTGGTAATCATGATGGCTTCTTGCCATATAACGTGGTTCTTCGCCTTTGTCTGTAATAAATTCAAATTTATCAAATTTCCAGACAATATTGCCATCATAATCAATTTGCACTAAGTCTACGCCGTCTTGCATACCATATCGGGGATTACGATCGCCTGAGTAGCCGATTAAATCGCCATTGGGTAAAAGTTTATTGGGGAAACCGTGAAATTCATCCCAACGACGAATTTCATTACCATTCATATCAAATAATAATGCACCAGAACGGATTGTCTGCACAAGATTATAGCCGTTCCAGCATTTTTCAGGTTTGTAGATTGTTACGCCGGTTGGATATACGCTAGGATGTCCCATCATTCACTCCTTTTTATTTGTTAATTTGTTGGATAATTTAATTTATCTTTATTAAATAAGTTTAAAAGGCATTTGTGAAAGACTTTTACTTTATTTTATATAACTAAAGGGAATATATGATGAGAAAATATGGTAAATAAAAAAGGGGCATAGCCCCTAATGAAAAGCGACCAATTAATTTTTGAATACATTCCCTAAACAAGGCTGAATTTTATTCAAAATTTCTTTCACTACTCTTGGATGAGCGGCAATAATATGTCCGTCTTTCAAATAGTTATGTCCCGCATTGAAATCACAAACTAAACCACCCGCTTCACGCACCATTAATTCACCTGCGGCACAGTCCCAAGGTTTTAAACCCATTTCAAAGAAACCATCAACACGTCCCGCAGCGGTGTAACATAAATCTAAAGCAGCAGATCCTGCACGGCGGAAATCGGCAACATCGGTAATTAAAGCATTCATCATTGCCATTTGTACGGGCATTAATTTAGGCTGTTTAAATGGGAAACCAGTGGCTAACACGGTACCCTTGATATCACGGCGGTTGGCAATGCGTAAACGGATATCGTTTAATTTCGCCCCTTCACCACGTACCGCGGTGAATAATTCATTTTTGATTGGATCATAAACTACGCCTACTTCAGTGCGACCTTTGACACGAATAGCGATAGAAACAGCAAATTGTGGAAAACCTTTGATAAAGTTAGTGGTGCCGTCTAATGGATCGATCACCCATTGTGTATCACGGTCGTTACCATCTAACACGCCTGATTCTTCGGTGATAATGCTGTGATCAGGGTAAGAAGCACGAATGGTTTCAATAATCGTGGCTTCAGCAGCTTTATCTACATTTGTCACATAGTCATAGTTGCCTTTAACTTGGGTTTCAATATCTGCACGGTTTTCATAACTTTTTGCGATGATATTGCCTGCTTTTCGTGCTGCACGGATGGCGATATTTAACATTGGGTTCATAAGAATATCCATTAGAGATTGTGAAAAGAACAATGGCAAACGGTATTTTACATTTTGCCTTAAACTGCGGTGCATTATAGTGACTTTTTCAACAATTTTCTAGTATTAAAAATTTTTTATAAAACCTACTAAATTATATGGATATTGTGCTAAAATAGCTGTCAATTTCATTTGATAATAAGTATTATGTTAGACAATATCCGCATTGTTTTAATCGAAACTTCTCATTCTGGCAATATTGGCTCGGCAGCTCGGGCGATGAAAACTATGGGATTGCGTGAGCTATATTTGGTTGCGCCGAAACAAGGCATTGATCAACAAGCGATTGCTTTGTCGGCAGGAGCAGATGATGTAGTGAAAAATGCGGTGATTGTGACGCAATTTGAACAGGCAATTAGTGATTGTTCTTTAGTGATTGGTACGAGTGCAAGATTACGACATTTACAAAATAGTCTGATTGAACCTCGTCAATGTGGTGAAATTGCTATTCAATCGGTGAAGTGCGGTGAAAAAGTCGCAATTATTTTCGGCCGTGAGCGAGTGGGTTTAAATAATGAAGAATTGTTGAAATGTCGCTATCATTTGACCATCCCTGCCAATCCGGAATATTCGTCATTAAATTTGGCGATGGCGGTGCAATTGGTATGCTATGAACTGCGCATGGCATTTTTGCAGGAAATACCTGTTGCAACTATAGAAAATATCGTTAAAACGACTATACACTTAGCAACCGCACAACAGTTAGAATATTTTTTTGAGCATACTGAACGTTTGTATCAATCTTTAGGTTTTATTCAGAATCAAGGGGTTATGCAGAAATTAAGACGATTATATCAGCGTGCGGCGGTGGAGCAAAATGAGTTAAATATTTTACGTGGCATGTTAACTGCGGTGGAAAAACACCTAGATTTTCATAAGGAATAATAGTTGACTATTTTACTTGGTTAAGTAAACTATTGCTATTGATTTTAAACAAAGAGAAAGAAAGATGAAACTGACTTCAAAAGGACGTTATGCAGTTACTGCCATTTTGGATATTGCCCTGAATGGCGAGAATAATCCTGTGACGTTATCGGATATTTCCGAGCGACAGAGCATTTCTCTTTCTTATTTGGAGCAGCTTTTCGCCAAATTACGCCGACATGGCTTAGTGCGAAGTGTGCGTGGACCGGGTGGTGGCTATCAGCTTGGGTTGCCAACAGATAAAATTTCTATTGGAATGATTATTACCGCAGTGAATGAGAATATTGCGGTGACCAAATGTCTTGGAAAAGGGAATTGTCGTGATGGTCAAGAATGTTTAACCCATTCCTTGTGGGAAGAATTAAGTCATCGCATTGAGAGCTTTTTAGATCAAATTACGTTGGCTGAATTGGTTAATAAGCAGAGTGCAAAACAGCATATTCACCAATCACATCAAGATTTTGACAATCTTTTGGTCGTAAATAGTTAGGCTATAAACAACATATTTTTAGGAGTGAATTTAATGAAATTACCGATTTATTTGGACTATGCAGCAACTTGTCCAGTGGATGAACGTGTAGCGAAAAAAATGATGGATTATTTAACCATTGACGGCAACTTTGGTAATCCTGCATCACGCTCACACAAATTTGGGTGGCAAGCGGAAGAAGCTGTGGATATTGCCCGTAATCAAATTGCTGATCTTATTGGCGCAGATAGCCGTGAAATCGTCTTTACATCAGGGGCGACGGAGTCAGATAACCTTGCGATTAAAGGGGCGGCTCATTTCTATCAAACCAAAGGCAAACATATTATCACTTGCAAAACCGAACATAAAGCGGTGTTAGATACTTGTCGTCAGTTGGAGCGTGAGGGCTTTGAAGTCACGTATTTAGAGCCGAAAACCGACGGTTTAATTGATCTTGACGTATTAAAAGCGGCGATTCGTCCTGATACTATTTTAGTGTCGATTATGCATGCTAATAATGAAATTGGGGTCATTCAAGATATTAAAGCGATTGGTGAAATTTGCCGTGCTAATAAAGTGATTTTCCATACCGATGCGACCCAAAGCGTGGGTAAAGTGGCAATTAATTTGGCTGAATTACCAGTGGATTTATTGTCCATGTCAAGTCATAAGCTATATGGACCAAAGGGTATTGGAGCATTATATGTCCGTCGTAAACCACGTATTCGTTTAGAAGCGATTATTCATGGTGGTGGTCATGAACGTGGTATGCGTTCAGGCACTTTAGCAGTACATCAAATTGTGGGGATGGGCGAAGCCTACCGCATTTGTAAAGAAGAAATGGCTACTGAAATGCCACGCTTAAAAGCACTGCGCGACCGCTTATACAATGGCTTAAAAGACATTGAAGAAACCTATGTAAACGGCTCAATGGAACACCGTTTAGACAACAACCTAAACATTAGTTTCAACTATGTAGAAGGTGAAAGCCTAATGATGGCATTGCGTGATATTGCAGTTTCATCCGGTTCTGCTTGTACATCAGCCAGCCTTGAGCCATCTTATGTATTGCGCTCTTTAGGTTTAAACGATGAATTAGCCCACAGTTCAATCCGTTTCACTTTAGGTCGTTATACCACCGAAGAAGAAATTGACTACACCATTAGCCTCATGCAAGGTGCGGTGCAAAAATTAAGAGATTTATCACCACTTTGGGATTTATTTAAAGAAGGCATTGATTTAAACACAATTGAGTGGACAGCTCATTAATTTTTAGAAGGAATAAGAAAATGGCATACAGCGACAAATTATTAGATCATTATGAAAATCCACGTAATGTGGGTGCAATGGATAAAAAAGCCACTGACGTGGGAACTGGCATGGTGGGCGCACCGGCTTGTGGTGACGTTATGCAGTTACAAATCAAAGTGAATGATAGCGGCATTATTGAAGATGCCAAATTTAAAACCTATGGTTGTGGTTCGGCGATTGCATCTAGCTCACTCATTACTGAATGGGTAAAAGGTAAATCTTTAGATGAAGCAGGAGCAATTAAAAATAGTCAAATTGCAGAAGAGCTGGAGTTACCGCCGGTAAAAGTGCATTGCTCAATTTTAGCGGAAGATGCCATCAAAGCAGCGATTGCGGATTATAAGGCAAAACAAGCAAAATAATTAATTATAGGGCGGACTTATATCCGCCCGAAGAATTAGGAGCATAAAATGGCAGTAACTCTCACTGAAAGTGCAGTTAATCGTGTCAGAACTTTTTTACAAAACCGTGGTAAAGGTGTGGGATTGCGCTTAGGTATTAAGACATCTGGCTGTTCAGGTTTAGCTTATGTATTAGAATTTGTCGATACTTTAAACGAAGATGATAAAGTGTTTGAACAAGATGGCGTAAAAATCATTGTAGATGTTAAAAGTCTTGTATATTTGGATGGTACAGAGTTAGATTTTGTTAAAGAAGGACTGAACGAAGGTTTTAAATTCAACAACCCGAATGTTAAAGATCAATGTGGTTGTGGCGAAAGTTTTAACGTATAATTAAACCTGTGATGAACATAGTTATGACAAATCCATTTTCTCTATTTAAGTTACCAGTACAATTTGAGATCGATCAGACATTGTTGTCTGAACATTTTTTACAGTTACAAAAACAATTTCATCCTGATAATTTTGCTACTCAATCCACTCAAGAGCAGCGTTTGGCAATGCAACAATCGGCAGAAATTAATGATGCCTTAAAAACCTTAAAAGATCCGATTTTGCGAGCGGAAGCTATTATTCAAATTCATACAGGTGAAGTACAGGATTTGGAGCAAAAAAGCACCCAAGATATGGCTTTTTTAATGCAGCAATTACAATGGCGTGAGCAATTAGAAGAGATCGAAACTAACAAGGATGATACCGCGCTTGATGAATTTCGTTCTGACATTGAGGCAGAACAAAAAATTTTATTAAATCAACTAAAAACTGAATTAACCCAAAGTGACTGGTCATCAGCACAGGTAACTGCCGATAAATTGCGTTTTATCAAAAAATTGATTGAACAGATTGAAATGGTGGAAGAAAAGCTATTTTGATGAAATAAAAAGAAGATAAACAATGGCATTATTACAAATCGCAGAACCGGGGCAAACAGCCGCACCGCATCAACATAAATTAGCGGTGGGGATTGATTTAGGGACAACTAATTCATTAGTTGCCACCGTGCGTAGTGGGCAAGCGACTATTTTATTAGATGAACAAGAACAAGCCTTGACGCCGTCTATTGTGCATTATGCAGAAAATGGTGTATTGGTGGGTGATAAAGCAAGTGCATTAGCTAGCCTTGATCCACAAAATACGATTATTTCAGTGAAACGATTAATTGGGCGAAGTTTGTCAGATGTACAACAGCGTTATTTAAATTTACCTTATCAGTTTAATCAAACTGAAAATGGTTTGCCCTTAATTTACACCAGACAAGGTAATGTGAGCCCGGTTGAAGTCTCTAGCCAAATTCTAAAAAAATTAACCGCACTTGCAGAGCAGCGTTTAGGGGGGGAGTTGTCTGGTACGGTGATTACTGTTCCGGCTTATTTTGATGACGCTCAACGCCAAAGTACCAAAGATGCGGCAACACTAGCAGGTTTGAACGTATTGCGTTTGTTGAATGAACCTACTGCCGCAGCGATTGCTTATGGTTTGGATAGCGCACAAGAAGGTGTCATCGCGGTTTATGATTTAGGCGGAGGTACCTTTGATATTTCTATTTTACGCTTATCCAAAGGGGTCTTCGAAGTGTTGGCAACGGGGGGAGATACCGCATTGGGTGGTGATGATTTCGATCATTTTATTACCGAATGGATCGTCAATCAGTCAGGTCAGCAACCCGAAAATGCTCAGCAGCAACGTGAATTAATTGAGTTAGCCAACAAGTTAAAGGTAGCATTAAGTGAGAGCGAAACGGTTACGGTGAACTTTAAAAAATGGCACGGTGAATTGACTCGAACGACATTTAATCAGCTAATTCAATCCTTGGTTAAACGCTCATTGATGGCTTGTCGTCGTGCGTTAAAAGATGCGAATATTGGCGTGGAAGATGTGCGTGAAGTGGTGATGGTGGGAGGTTCAACCCGTGTGCCATTTGTACGTGAGCAAGTGGGGGCGTTTTTTGGTAGAACGCCATTAACATCTATTGATCCTGACAAAGTGGTGGCTTTAGGTGCTGCGATACAAGCGGATATTTTAGTGGGGAATAAACCTGATTCCGATATGTTATTGCTTGATGTGATTCCTCTTTCTTTAGGTATTGAAACTATAGGCGGTTTGGTGGAAAAAATTATTCCACGCAATACCACGATTCCTGTGGCAAGAGCCCAAGAATTTACCACTTTTAAAGATGGTCAGACCGCTATGTCAGTGCATATTGTGCAAGGTGAACGTGAAATGGTGGAAGATTGCCGTTCGTTGGCTCGTTTTACTTTACGGGGCATTCCACCAATGTCCGCTGGAGCGGCGCATATTCGAGTAACTTATCAAGTGGATGCAGACGGTTTGTTAAGCGTGACAGCAATGGAAAAATCTACTGGTGTACAATCGTCTATCCAAGTGAAACCGTCCTACGGCTTAACAGATGATGAGATTACTAATATGCTTAAATCATCAATGGAAAATGCCAAACAAGACATTGATGCTCGTTTGTTAGCCGAGCAACGTGTAGAAGCTCGCCGAGTAATTGAAGCAGTATTAACGGCATTAGATGATGATCAAGATTTACTCAATGAGGCAGAACTAAGTGCGGTGAAAAAAGCCTTAGTTTCCTTAGATAATTTACAGCAAGGTACAGATACCTTAGCGATTAAGCAAGGGATTAAAGATTTAGATCAAGCTACTCAAGAATTTGCTGCTCGCCGAATGAATAAATCCATTCAAAAAGCCTTAAAAGGGCAATCGGTCGAGAATCTATAGTTTAACGAATTTATAAAATAGGAAAGAAAATATGCCAAAAGTTGTGTTTTTACCCCACGAAGAATTTTGCCCTGAAGGTATGGTGGTGGAAGCGAAAAAGGGAGATAATCTATTAGATTTAGCTCACGATGCGGGGGTGGAAATTCACCATGCTTGTGATGGTTCTTGTGCTTGTACCACTTGTCATGTGGTGATCCGTGAGGGTTATGACAGTTTAAATGAAAGCTCGGATCAAGAAGAAGATATGCTAGATAAAGCTTGGGGCTTAGAGATCGAAAGTCGCTTGTCTTGCCAATGTATTGTGGGTGATGAAGATTTAGTGGTAGAAATTCCGAAATATAACTTGAACCATGCAAATGAGGCGGCTCACTGATGAAATGGACAGACACTCAATTAATCGCCGAAGCTTTATATGATCGCGATCCTGATTTAGATCCCAAAACGGTACGTTTCACTGATATGCACCAATGGGTTTGTGATTTAGAAGATTTTGATGATGACCCTGAAGCCAGCAATGAGAAGATCTTAGAAAGTATTTTGTTGTGCTGGCTAGATGAGTATGAATAAATAAAAAGTCGCCCTAAGGCGATTTTTTATTAGAGAAAATGCTGATAAAGAAATTCTCCCACTAAATCTACATCATCTAAATAATAATCTGTTTCAATCTCTTGTTTATCACCTAAATAAACGGAAGTTTTAGCATTTTTTAACATAAGGAAATCGTTGAAATCATTGCCAAAAGCCACATATTTTTGCTTACCGATTAGCTGTTTAAGGGTATTGTATTTATTATTCCCGTGCGGCGTGATGTCAAAAAAGTTTTCTTTTTTATGAATATGGAAACTAATGTTATCGTGATTAAACTGTGTATAAATTTCTTGATTAGCCTTATCAAGTAAAACTAGGATTTTACTCACACCATCATGCAATAAATCTACTTCATCTAGGCGAGCATGGCTTAATGAACTGATATAATGATGAAAATTATGTTCTTTTTCGGATAAGGAAAAAGCCCATTTGCCATCAAGTACATAAGGTAAATTCAGTGCTTTTAAGCGAAGTAAACAATTTTCAACATAGGGTTTCTCGAGAAATTTAGTCAAGATAAAATTTCCTTGTTGATATGCCATACCACCATTACAACCCACTAAAATGGTATTACTATGTTCGGTAATTTTACGGTTTAACATGGGTAACATATCGCGAATAGGTCTTGCGGACGCAAAAATAACCCGGTGCTTTACTAATAGATGCGCCATGGCATCACAAATTTCGTCACTGACTTTTAGACCATTTTTTGATATAGTACCATCAATATCAAAAACGAATATTTTCATTGTTAATCCTTTAAATCATGGTAATTATTTTAACGATTTTTAGTCTATCATAAATGGTATTTATAATAAAATATTACGAGGTGATAAATGGTTTTCTCAAAAAATAACCTGCCAATAGAATTTCCTATTCCAGCGTCGGTAAATAAATTAATTTGCTGTGATCTGGATAAAAACACTATTCATACTTATGGACATTGTCTTGATAAACCGTATTGTCATGGTATTTTGAGTGTATTAGAAAAACTTTAGAGAAGAGAATTATATTTATAGAAAATTGCTCACCCAAAAGTTAGATTAGCTACTAACTTTTGGGGGAAAAGATTTTTGTTCTTACGGTAATTTTGCTAAAACGCAATAACCTACTTGACGTCCAGAAATTTGATATGCCGTATCTGCACAAATGAACGCAGATTCACCTTGTTGTAATTCAAGCGCGGTGTTTTTATCACTAATTTTTAAACACCCTTGCATGACCAATAAAATAGTCGCACTTTCTGCTTTTCCGTTGATTTGGGCTGTATCATCATAACGTACATTTTCTAGTGCAAAGTCTTTAGCTGGCGTAGTATAGGTAAATGAACCATTATCTGGTGGGGCTGCCTTGATTAATTCAGGAATCACTTCACGACAATCAATCACTTTTAATAATTCATCAATATCCACATGTTTAGATGTTAAACCACCACGAATGACATTATCTGAACATGCCATTAATTCAATATTTTGTCCACGCAAATAAGCGTGTGGAATACCGGCATCTTGAAAAATACCTTGTCCTTGTTTGATTTGCACAATATTGAATAAATAGAAACACATTAAGCCGGCATCTAATTGCGCTAATGAAATGTTCATTTCTTTTTGGCTATACAAGACCCAGTAATCAGGATTTTCAGGGGATAAGTCCTCAAGTCGATTATGTTCAAAAATTGGCAATAACCAACTGGCTAATTGCGTTTGATTTGCTTGCATAATATCTGAATAGAAATGGTGTAAATCCTGTGTTTCTAGCTGATTTGCTAAGGTTTGCAAAGATGAACGTTCACGCAATGTTTTTAAAATTTCTGTTTTGGGTTTGAAACCGTGTAACAACCAGAAGTCTGATAAAGCAATCATCATTTCTGGTTTGTGATTCTTGTCTTTATAAGTTCGTTTGGGATCTGTTAAATCAATACCCCGCACATTTTCTTCCACAAACCCGATTTCGGCTTGTTGTTTTGTTGGGTGTAATTGAATAGATAACGGCTGTTTAACATCTAAGATTTTCAATAAGTAGGGTAGTTCATCACCAAAAATTGAACGACTTTGTTGACCAAGTGCGGTGGGATTTTGGCTTAAAAATTGATTTAAAGGCATGGTTTTATCGTCAACTTTAATTGTTGATGGGGAAGACGGGTGTGCTCCGAGCCACCACTCTGCATAGGGTTGATCTTTTTGTGCAGTAAATCCGATAAGATTTGGAATGTAGTCTTTTCCCCCCCAAGTATATTGCTGTAGGGTGCCAGTCAATTTATAAAGTGTGGTCATTTTTTATCCTGTTGTTCTTGTTTGTAGCCACCAAAAAATTGTACAACTTTTTCTACATCTGATTGTTCGGTTAACTGTGCTACAAGACGTTTGCCGTTGGTTAAATCAAACACTAATTTGAAATCATCGGCTAAATTAATTTGTTGTATTTTAGTAAATTCAATAAAAAAGTTCTCAAAGAAAAATCCGTTAGGTTTGAGTATCAGCATGGGAGAACGAAAAAATGCCATATACAGGCTTAAAAGAATTAAGAAAGCGAGTAAATACAAAGTATCGGGTGCTATTTTTCCTTCGGTTTGCCAAATGATAATACCAATTAATGCCATAAAAATCAGGCTATCTAATTTCGTGCGTTTTTTTAACCGCACTTTAAGTAGTGTATTACCTTTACGTTTATCTAAGCCAAATTGTTCGTAAAAAGCGTAGGCGAAGAACGTGAGAATACAGAGAATGAGAATGGAATTGGTCATAACGAAAAAATGTAGGGGCGTATTGCATACACCCTAAATAATGTACAAAGGGCGTATGCAAACGCCCCTACGGAAAAGAAAGATTACGCTAAAATCCCTGTTGCCGCACCTAAAATACCGATAACAAAGATACCGATAATAATCCAAAGGGCGTTTACACGGTTACGTAGTAACCACATACAAGCGAAGGTAAATAGTAATGGTAATAAACCCGGCATTAAGCTGTCTAAGATACTTTGTACCGTGGTAATTTCCGTTGTTCCGTCTTGTTTTTGAATGGTAGATACCACTAATGGTACGTTAATACTGGTCCATTTTTGTACCAATGCCCCCATAATAAACAAGCCGAGAATAGATGCTCCTTCGGTGAGTTTTTGTAACAGACCACCACTCATATCTTGTACTACATCTAAGCCTTTTTTATAGCCGTAAGTCACGCCATAATAACGTGTACCTAAACGTACAAGGTTAAATAGGATAAAGAATAATAAAGGTCCTAAAATACTCCCTGTTAAAGCAACGCCAGCACCAAGAGCGGCAAATACTGGACGAGCTGTTCCCCAATAAATTGGGTCACCTACACCAGCTAAAGGACCCATTAGACCCACTTTGATACCATTGATCGCTGCATCGTCAATTTCTTTACCGTTAGCACGTTGTTCTTCCATGGCGATAGTTACACCTAATACTGGTGCTGCTACGAATGGTTGGGTATTAAAAAACTCAAGGTGGCGTTTAATGGCATCTTTACGTTCTTGTGAATTTGGATCTGGATATAAGCGCTTAATTACAGGTACCATTGAATAGGCAAAACCTAAAGCTTGCATACGCTCAAAGTTCCATGAACCTTGGAATAAATTTGAACGTAATACCACAGAATTTAAATCACTTTGGGTGACTTTTTTGATTTCAGTTGTCATTTTTCTTACCCCATTAATCTAATCTGTTATCCAGATCGTTGTTGTTTGCTACGACTTGCACCACTTGTTTTGATTGATTGTATTTAGGGTGAAGTTGAATATAAAGTGCTGCCATAATAGCACCAAGAATACCTAATGCTACAAGGTTAAAATCAGTGAATGCGGCTACCACAAAACCAGCATAGAAAAATGGCATTAAGTGACCTGCACGCATCATGTTAATAACCATGGCATAACCTACTACTGCGATAATACCACCGGCAATTTTTAAACCATTTGTGACGACTTCAGGAATAGCATTTAACATTTCTTGAACGGTATCTGTACCGGCAGTTAGTGCGACAATTAAGGCAGGAATGGCAATACGCATAGCTTGTAATAATAAAGCAGAGCAGTGAATCCAGTCTAAGCGGTTAAGATTCCCATCCTGAATAGATTTATCTGCTGCATGTTGAAATGCTACGGTAATTGCACGTACCACATAGGTTAATACTTGACCAGCAGCTGCTAATGGAATCGCAAGAGCAATCGCAGTTGGGATTTCTTGACCACCCACAATAACTAAGATAGTTGATACTACAGAAGCAAGAGCCGCATCTGGAGCAAGTGCGGCACCGATGTTCATCCAGCCTAAGGCTAATAATTCAAGTGAACCACCAATGATGATCCCTGTCTTCATATCGCCTAATACTAAACCAATTAAGGTACAAGCGATTAACGGACGGTGAGTTTGAAATTCATCAAGAATCGATCCCATACCTGAAATACAGGCAACAAGGAATACCAGAACGACTTGTAAGGTAGAAATTTCCATAATAATTTCCTTAGATTAAGTTATTTTTCTTTAATAGATCCATCATATATTGACGGCTATCATTGGATACTTTGCGTACATCAAGCTCAATACCCTTGGCATTTAAGGCTTTGAAAGCGGCAATATCTTGTTCGTTTACTGCAACCGCACTCGTCACCATTTTCTTACCTTCTTTGTAAGAAATTCCACCGATATTGATCGATTTAAATTCTATACCAGCATCAGATAAACGTACTACATCGGTCGGATTAGTGAATAATAACATCATACGCTCGCCCGCATATTCTGGGTTGTTATAGACTCGAACCATTTTATCCACAGGTACAACATGTACTGTTACGCCTAGCGGTGCGACACTTTTTAGCATGGTTGAACGTACGCTGTCTTTCGCCACATCATCATTTACAACCACAATACGGGTTACACGGCTTTCTTTCGTCCAACGGGTTGCCACTTGACCATGCACTAAACGGTCATCAATACGGGCTAAACCGATGACTAAATGCCCTTCAGCGTTTGGTGTTACCGCCGGTTCAACAGGTTTTGCAGGGGCTGCTGGAGCTGGAGTAACGGGAGCCGCTTGAGTCGATTTTTTTTCTGGCTCATCAAAACGCAATGCACGTACGCCAGTACGACCTGTTTCAAGCGCAATCGCAGTGAGTTCTTCAAGGCTTGGATTATCATCACGCGCCATAAAAGTTTCCACTAACATAGGCACATTTACGCCCGTGACGACGTTCATATTGTCTTGATCGTTTGCCACTCGGTTTGCTGCATTAAATGGACTACCGCCCCAAGTATCGACTAAAAATAGCACTTGATCGCAGTGAGCCAATTCATTGGCAAGTTTTTCTTGATATTTGCCGATAATGGTTTCCGCATTCTCACCCGGCACGAAATCAATTGTTGCCACGTTTTCTTGCTCACCAATCAGCATTTCGGTGGTCTTCAGCAATTGATTTGCTGCGACACCGTGAGTTGCAATAATAATTGCAATAGTCATAGTTGACTCCTTTGGTTTTAAAATTAAGGTGATGTATTCTAATATGAATCAGATATAGTTTACACGTTTCAGCGAAATATTTTTTACTAAATTGTGATCTGGATCACATTTTAGAATCTAACTGCGGTGAAAATAAACAAAAAAATAGGTACCGCAAGGATACCTATTTCTAATTATATGTAATTTAGATGGCGATCACTACACCAATCACAACAATTGAATAAATTGCAGCTAAACCATAGAAAATAAGTCCACCATTTGGCATATGGAGTTTTACATCATGCATACCGTGATGTATACGGTGTAATCCCATCCACATTGGAAAAATAGCTAACACGAGAATTACTAATTTGCCTAACCAGTGATGACTAAATGCAATAATACTGTCAGGTGAAATTATCCCAAAGGGTAATAAAATACCTAAAATTAAAATTAATGCAGGAAAAGCCAACGCACTGACAGCACTACCGGCACTAAATAGTAACCATACTGGTGGTTCTTGAGAACGTTTTGGATTTTGATCAACCATAGTTCTATCCCCTTAAATAAAAGCTAAAATCAGAAGAACAACACTGACTACAGCGAAAATAACGTAGAATCCTTTACGGATTAGCTCGGATTTTACGCCTAATGTGCCAGACATTACTTCGCCAGACATATGGAAAAATGTCACGGAATGTAAAATGGATGCGGCCACTGAAATCAGATTCAAAATAATGACGATAGGGTTTTGCAAAAAAGGAATAAAGTTTTCTACAAAGCCGTTTTCACTACCTAAAGAAATGATGCCATAAAGTAAAACTAAACAGAACCAAACAGCGGAAAATGCAGTGGCTTCTCGCAGCATATAGAATTGATAAAAATTCCATTTTTTCCACCAAGTGGCGGTCATTTCACGATGATATTTATTACGTTTACTTGCTAATTCAGTCATAACTCCCCCTAAGCTTTTGGTTTAAGCATTGAAATTAGATAGTCTTTAGCACTTTCTAATTTACTTTGGTTAATTGCTGCCGCAGGGTTAACGTGTTTCGGACAAACTTCGGAACAAGCCCCAACGAAAGTACAAGACCAAACACCATTATCACCATTGATAATCGGCATACGTTGTGCTTTAGCGTGATCACGGTTATCTAAATTGTAGCGGTGAGCCAAGGTTAACGCTGCAGGTCCTACAAATTCAGGGTTTAAACCAAACTGTGGACAAGCTGCATAGCAAAGACCGCAGTTGATACACATGGAGAATTGACGATATTTCTCAAGTTGTTTAGGTGTTTGTTTGGTACGACTTTTCGCCAATTCTGCTGACGGATGTGGTTGACCATCTAATTCAGGCATTTTGTTGCCAATAATATAAGGTTTGATGGCTTCTAAACTTTCAATAAAGTGACTTAAATCCACTACTAAATCACGTTCAATTGGGAAGTTGGCTAACGGTTCAATCCGCATATGACCGCTGTAATCACGTAAGAACGTTTTACATGCGAGTTTTGGTTTATTGTTCACCATCATCCCACAAGAACCACAGATTGCCATACGACAAGACCAACGGTAGGAAAGTTCGGGTTCCAGTTTATCTTTAATGTAACCTAACGCATCTAATAAAGATGTTTGGTTATCATAAGGTACTTGATAAGTGCATAGGTGTGGCTTTTGATCCACTTCAGGATTATAGCGTAGCACTTCTACCGTCATAATTGATTCATTAGACATTTGCTTTCTCCCCTTTGTTAGCCGCTGCTTTAGCCGCTTCCGCCGCATCTGCTTCTGCACCGTAAACACGTTTCGCCGGTTGTGATTTGGTAATTTTCACTGGACTGTATTCAATGCGTGGTGCACTCTCTCCATTGTAGAACGCCAAGGTATGTTGTAAGTAATTCACATCATCACGTTCCACATAGTCTAAACGTTGATGCGCACCACGAGATTCTTTACGTTCAATGGCTGAGTTGGCAATGGATTGTGCTACATCTAAGATATAACCTAATTCCACCGTATAAAGCACGTTGGTGTTAAAGACACTAGAACGATCTTGAATACGAATACGTTTATAGCGTTCTTTTAATTCGGCAATTTTATCCACGGTCGTTTGCATACTTTGTTGGTCACGGTAAATACCACAACCTTCTTCCATGGACATACCCATTTCTTCACGAATTTGAGCCCAACTTTCGGTGCCTTCTTGGTTATATAAATCTTCCAAGCGTTTAATCACATCACGAGCTTGAGCATCAACGGCATCCTGATTTATAGAAACATTTTCTACCGCACGTTGTGCAGCATATTCACCTGCCACACGACCTAATACGACAAGTTCTGCTAATGAGTTAGAACCTAAACGGTTGGCACCATGTAAGCCAGAAGATGCACATTCACCCACCGCAAATAAGCCTTTAATACAGGTTTCGCTGTTGAAATCTACTTCAATACCACCCATAGTATAGTGAACAACTGGACGAACAGGAATTGGTTGTTCAACCGGGTTTACTCCTTCATAGGCTTGTGCTAACTCACAAATAAATGGTAAACGTTCATGTAAGTATTTTTCCCCTAAGTGGCGTAAATCAAGATTCACCACATCAACACCTTTGGCTGTTTTTAATGTATTACCTTTACGCCATTCTTGCCAGAATGCTTGGGACACTTTATCGCGGGGACCTAATTCCATATATTTGTTTTCTGGTTTACCTACTGGTGTTTCAGGACCTAGTCCATAATCTTGTAAGTAGCGGTAACCATTTTTATTTAGCAGAATACCCCCTTCACCTCGACAACCTTCAGTCATCAAAATACCCGTATTTGGCAAACCTGTTGGGTGATATTGTACAAATTCCATATCACGTAGTGGCACTCCGTGACGATATGCCATAGAAAGACCGTCACCGGTAACGATACCGCCGTTAGTATTAAATTTAAACGCACGGCAACCCCCTCCCGTTGCAATAACCACGGCTTTGGCATTGATTTGAATTAAGGTACCTTCCATCATGTTCATCGCGACCAAACCACAGGCGTGACCATCATCCGTTAGAATATCTAATACGAAATGTTCATCAAAACGTTGGATTTGTGGATATTGAATGGATGTTTGGAAAAGCGTGTGTAATAAATGGAACCCAGTTTTGTCAGCGGCAAACCAAGTACGTTCAATTTTCATCCCACCGAAACGGCGAACGTTCACATCACCATCTTGTTTACGAGACCAAGGACAGCCCCAACGTTCGAGTTGGGTCATTTCTACTGGAGAATGTTTAACAAAATATTCTACCACATCTTGTTCACATAACCAGTCACCACCGGATACGGTGTCATTAAAGTGTTTATCGTAGCTATCTTCTTCTTTGATAACCGCTGCCGCACCACCTTCAGCCGCAACTGTATGGCTACGCATAGGATAAACTTTTGAAACTAAAGCAATTTTAAGATTAGGATTGGCTTCTGTCGCCGCAATTGCGGAACGTAATCCACCACCACCAGCACCGACAATCGCAATATCTACATTGACAATTTGCACAATTATGTCCCCCACAAAAGAATTAATTAACAATAATAATGTTACTTAAATTTTAATAAATTACTATCTCTTTTTTAATCTAATTGTTAGAAATGTGATCTAGCTCAAAAATTTAGGTAAAATTCACTACAGTTAGCAAAAATAAGAATTATTAATAAGTTAAAGATGATTTTTATTATTATTGAAGAGAATAAAGATTGCACATTTTGCTACTTCCCCCTACTTCGTTACGTTTGGTTTTTTATTGAATTCAAGTTAAAATAAAGTCTATTTTTTCACATTGATTTATTTTTATGTCAACAGAGATTTCATGGCAGCCAACTGCCCCAATTAAGAATTTACTGGCTCGTGCTAAAATCATAGCAGAAATTCGTCGTTTTTTTTCTGAACGTGGTATTTTGGAGGTGGAAACGCCAATTCTGAGTGAATTTGGTGTGACAGATGTTAATTTATCCACCTTTAGCACAGAGTTTGTTGCTCCTTTTAACAAACAATCGAAGATATTATGGTTAAATACCAGCCCGGAATATCATATGAAACGTCTATTAGCGGCAGGTTTAGGGGCGATTTTCCAACTTTGTCATGTTTTTCGTAATGAAGAAGCAGGTCGTTGTCATAATCCTGAATTTACTATGTTAGAATGGTATCGTCCATTTTTTGATATGTATCGATTGATTAATGAGGTGGATGATTTGTTACAGAATATTTTAGATTGTGAACCCACTGAAAGTTTAAGCTATCAATTTGTTTTTCAACAATATGTTGGTTTAGATCCTTTATCAGCGAGTAAAACCGAGTTAGTCAATAAAGCCAAAAAATATAATTTTATGTGTGATGAAAATGAAGATCGAGATATTTTGCTACAATTTCTGTTCAGTGAAGTCGTGGAACCTAAAATTGGTCAAAATCGTCCAGTGGCCATTTATCATTTTCCCGCGAGTCAAGCAGCGTTAGCGCAAATTAGTTCGGAAGATCACCGTGTAGCAGAGCGTTTTGAATTCTATTATAAAGGCTTAGAACTGGCTAATGGTTTCCATGAGTTAACCGATGCGCATGAGCAATTTAATCGTTTTGAGCAGGATAATCGCGTACGTCAAAAATTAGGGTTGCCGATACGTTCAATTGATTCTCGTTTTTTAGCGGCTTTGCAAGCCGGAATGCCTAATACATCAGGTGTGGCTTTAGGGGTGGATCGATTAATGATGATTGCTTTAGGTGCTGAAACTATTGAACAAGTGATGGCTTTTGCGATCGCAACTGCTTAGCAATAAATAACAGTTGCAAAACCGCCATGACAACTTTAAACTTAACCATTTAATTTTATCTTTATATTTTTTAGGAAATACTTGAACTTATGGATACGCAGATTAATTCAGCAGAAAGAATAACCGTAGGAGAAACTTTCCGCCAAGCTCGTCAAAAGCTCAATTTGACAATTGAACAAGCCGCAGAAAAAGTGAATTTACGTCCTATTGTGGTAGAAAGTATCGAAAATAATGAATTTGTGCAGAAAAATATTCCTGCTACTTTTATGAAAGGATATGTGCGTAATTATGCTGAATTTTTGAAATTGCCAGATAGCTTATGGAAAGATGGCGCTATTGATTTTGGTGGCGTGGTAAGAAATGATTTAAATAAGCATGTTAAAGTCAAAAAAGTGGTGAATCCCCACTCTTCACATGGTCGGTGGGTAGGTTGGTTAACGGCTCTTGTACTTTTATTTGTGATTGGAATGACTGCCCTTTGGTGGTGGGAAAATTATCAACAAACTAATTCTGAGCGCGATAATTTAGTGCAAAATTATGTCTCAACGGAAGGACAGAATAAAGCGCTAGAGCATAGTGATCATGTAGCAACCATGACAGAGACGACTATTGTGGATTCAGCACAAGCTAACGCACAAATAGTAGAAAGTGCGGTGCAAAATAATCCAGAAAATAATAGTAATGCGATGACATCGACAGCCATTAACCCACAAGAAAAAGAAAATACCACGGAAAGTGTAGATAGTCCAGCACAGGGGATTCTTATGCAACATAGCGTGAACGATAATGTGGATACTACGGATTCGATTGCTACGGATAATCATACTCAAAATACAGTAGATAATCCTGTGTCAGGGGATTTACAAATTGAAGTCACTACGGCGACAAGCTGGATTGCCGTACGTGATGCAAAACGTCATAATTTAGTGGCACAAAAAGAGTATAAACAAGGCGAAGTGATTACCCTTGATGGTAAAGGTCCTTATGCATTAACTATTGGGGCTCCAGCGAACGTCAAAATCACTTACAAAGGCGAAAACTACCCATTGAAAATTGATGGTCGTGTTGCTCGCATTAAATTACCATAATAACGAGAATTATGTCAGATTTTAAACCAACCATTAAACGTCGTGAATCGACAAAAATTTATGTAGGTAAAGTGCCTGTAGGGGGCGATGCTCCCATTGCCGTACAATCTATGACCAATACTCGTACCACAGATGTAGAAGCGACGGTTGCTCAAATTAAAGCTCTTGAGCGAGTTGGGGCGGATATTGTACGAGTTTCTGTGCCAACCATGGACGCAGCCGAAGCTTTTAAATTAATTAAACAGCAAGTGAATGTGCCGTTGGTGGCGGATATTCACTTTGATTATCGGATTGCCCTGAAAGTGGCAGAATACGGTGTGGATTGTTTACGGATTAACCCCGGTAATATCGGACGTGAAGATCGCATTCGAGCCGTAGTAGATTGTGCTAGATATAATAATATTCCGATCCGTATTGGCGTAAATGCAGGTTCGTTGGAAAAAGATTTGCAGGAAAAATACGGCGAACCAACCCCAGAAGCCTTATTAGAAAGTGCGTTACGTCATGTTGAAATTTTAGATCGTTTAAACTTCGATCAATTTAAAGTGAGCGTAAAAGCGTCAGATGTGTTTTTAGCGGTGGAAAGTTACCGTTTGTTAGCCAAAGCGATTAAACAGCCGTTACATCTTGGTATTACCGAAGCTGGTGGTGCCAGAGCAGGTGCGGTAAAAAGTGCGGTGGGTTTAGGCATGCTTTTAGCGGAAGGGATTGGCGATACGTTGCGAGTATCATTAGCGGCGGATCCCGTGGAAGAAATCAAAGTAGGCTTTGATATTTTGAAATCCTTACGCATTCGTTCTCGTGGCATTAACTTTATTGCTTGTCCAACCTGTTCTCGTCAAGAATTTGATGTGATAGGAACAGTGAATGCGTTAGAACAACGACTTGAAGATATTATTACGCCGATGGATGTATCAATTATTGGTTGTGTGGTGAATGGACCAGGTGAAGCCTTGGTATCTGATTTAGGTGTTACCGGTGGTAACAAAAAAAGCGGTTATTATTTAGATGGTGAGCGTCAGAAAGAACGCTTTGATAATGATGATCTCATTGATCAGCTTGAAGCCAAAATTCGTGCCAAAGTGGCACGGCAATCACAACGTATTGATATTTCACAGCTTTAATAGAAGGGAAAAATATGAAAATTGCCGTTTTTAGTAGTAAGAATTATGATCGCAAGTATTTGCAACAAGCTAATACTACATACAGCTTTGATCTGCATTTCTTTGATTTTCAACTAAATGTGGACACTGCCAAAATGGCAGAAGGCTGTCAAGCAGTGTGTATTTTTGTTAATGACAATGCTGATCAAGCGGTGTTGAAAAAGTTAGCAGAGTATGGTGTAACTATCGTGGCGTTACGTTGCGCAGGGTTTAATAATGTGGATCTTAAATCGGCAAAACAATTAGGTTTAAGCGTCGTGCGAGTACCAGCCTATTCCCCAGAAGCGGTGGCAGAACATGCGGTGGGCTTAATGATGAGCCTAAATCGTCATATTCATCGTGCTTATCAGCGTACTCGAGATGCAAATTTCTCATTAGAAGGTTTAATCGGCTTTAATATGCATGGTCGTACCGCGGGTATTATCGGTACGGGTAAAATTGGGATTGCTACTATGCGTATTTTAAAAGGCTTTGGTATGCGATTATTGGCTTTTGATCCCTTTGAAAATCCGCAAGTAGAAGCTTTAGGCGGTAAATATGTGAGTTTGGATGATCTCTTTACCCAGTCAGATGTTATTTCTTTACATTGCCCGGCTACGCCAGATAACTACCATTTATTGTGCGAAAAAACCTTTAAGCAAATGAAAGATGGCGTAATGATCATTAACACCAGCCGTGGTTCATTGATTAACACCAAGGACGCTATTGAAGCCCTAAAACAGAGTAAAATCGGTGCTTTAGGCTTGGATGTGTATGAGAATGAACAGTCGTTATTTTTTGAAGATAAATCCAACGAAGTCATTTTAGATGATGTATTCCGTCGTATTTCATCTTGCCATAATGTGTTACTGACTGGACATCAAGCCTTTTTAACGGAAGAAGCCTTATTGAATATTTCCGATGTCACCTTGGCAAATATTCAGCAAGTCAATTTAGGTGAAATTTGCCCGAATCAAGTAGAATAAAACAGGAGAAACAGGACAAAATTATGGCAAAAACCATTCAAGCTATTCGTGGCATGAACGACAGTTCGCCGACCGATACACCGCTGTGGCAATGGGTTGAAAATAAGGTGCGTCAAGTATTGGCAAGCTACGGTTACAGTGAAGTGCGTATGCCAATCGTGGAAAGCACCCCCTTATTCGCTCGTGCCATTGGTGAAGTCACTGATGTGGTTTCTAAAGAAATGTACACTTTTTGGGATAACGATGAGCAACTTACGCTCCGCCCTGAAGGTACCGCAGGTTGTGTACGTGCAGCAATAGAACATGGCTGGATTTATAATAATGAACAACGTTTGTGGTATATCGGACCGATGTTCCGTCATGAACGTCCACAAAAAGGGCGTTATCGTCAATTTCATCAAGCAGGAGTAGAAATTTTTGGGATTGCCAATCCAGAAATTGATGCAGAATTGATTTTACTTACTGCTCGCTTATGGAAAGAATTAGGTATCGATCAGTATGTCACTTTACAACTTAATTCTATCGGTTCGCTAGAGGCACGGCAAAATTATCGTTCGGCATTGGTTGATTTCTTGCAAAATCATGTGGATTTAATGAGTGATGAAGAAAAAGATCGTTTAGAGAAAAATCCATTACGTATTTTAGATACTAAAAATCAAGCTTTACAAGAGGTGTTAAACAATGCACCTAAATTACTTGATTATTTAGACGATGAAAGCCGTGAACATTTTGCTCAACTCTGTACCTTATTAGATGAAATGGGTATTCAATACGAAATTAACCCGAAATTAGTGCGTGGTTTAGATTATTACAACAAAACGGTATTCGAATGGGTGACTACCGCATTAGGCGCTCAAGGCACAGTTTGCGGTGGTGGTCGTTATGATGGCTTAGTGGAACAATTAGGCGGACATGCTACGCCAAGTGTTGGATTTGCGATGGGGTTAGAGCGTTTAGTGTTGTTAGTACAAGAAGTAAATAAATCTATTCCAGTACAACGTGCGGTGGATATTTACCTTGTTTTTGCAGGCGACGGCACTACTTTGGCAGCTTTCAAAATTGCTGAAAAACTGCGTTCAGCATTACCGCAGTTGCGCGTGATGACTCACTGTAGTGGTGGCAAATTCCAAAAACAATTTAAACGTGCCGATAAAGTCGGGGCAAAACTCGCTATTGTGATTGGCGAAAGTGAAATACAATCTAACCAAGTTATGGTAAAAGATTTATTAGGCAACACCGAACAACAAGCAGTTGCAGTTGATGAATTAGTGGCTTATTTAACGCAAGTATTTAAGGAATAAATTATGGCTTATACCAGTTTAGAAGAACAAGAACTCAATGAAATTAAATCTTGGTGGAAAGAAAATTATAAAAGCATTACCGCAGCCGTGATTATTGGGGCAGGAGGAGTATTTGGTTGGCGTTTTTGGCAAGATTACCAAATCACTAAAGCACAAGAAATATCAGCACAATACGATCAGGTGATTTATAGCAATACGGACGCGACCACTAAAAATGCACAAATTGATGCCTTTGTAAAAGAGCATAGTAAAACGAGTTATGCGACTTTAGCGTTATTAGAAAAAGCCAAAAGTGCGGTACAAAATCAAGAATTTTCTCAAGCAGAAGCCGATTTAAAAGAGGCAATGACACAGGCACCAGATGAAATTCTAAATTCTGTGACGGGTATTCGGTTAGCAGAAGTGCAACTACAACAAGATAAATTTGATGATGTATTAAGTACCTTAAATTTAGTGAAAGATGCTAGTTGGACGGCGAGAAAAAACTTATTAAATGGCAAAGTTCAGTTAGCCAAAGGCGATAAAGATGCAGCTAGACAACAGTTTGAGAAAGTGTTAAAAGATGGCTCGGCATTGGAACAGCAAGAAGTGAAGGTGTTGTTGAATAATTTGTAACATAGATTCTTTAATGAAGAAAAAGCCTATTTATCTGTTTGATTATATAGGCTTTTTTGTTTTATATTTTTTATCTTAATATATTGTCTGGGATCATCATTTTTCGTTCAATGAAATTCACAATTTGCTCAATAATAATGGTCACTACCCAATAAATTAACGCTAATGCTAAATAAGCTTCAAAATAACGATAGCTAACACCTGCAATAATTTTGGATTGAGCAGTCATTTCCACTACAGCACATACGAATGCCAACGATGTGCCTTTTAGCAAGCCAATTAAGGTATTACCTAAAATAGGCAAGGCATAGACAAAGGCTTTGGGGAGAATAATACGCTGCATAATTTGAAAATAGGTCATACCAATAGAATGTCCTGCTTCAATTTCTCCTTTACCTACCGATTGCAATGCGGCTCGGATATTTTCCGAATTATAGGCAGCTTGGTTAATGGAAAACGTCACTAACACAAACAACATAGCAGGGACCGCATTGATATTATAATCTGTGCCATAGCTATAATTATAATATTTAAGCAACAAAGGAATCCCCGTATAGGTTAAATACAGTTGTACGATCAGCGGTGTGCCACGCACAAAAGAGACTAATACTGCCACCATTTGCCGAATGACTGGCGTTTTGTTGATTTTAATTAAGGCAAACAGAAAACCTAAAATTAAACCCAAAAAGAGAGAAAGCACGGTAATTTCAAGGGTGACAGGTAAATATTGTAACAATTTTGGGATGGTGTCCCAAATTGCTACTAAACTAAATATATCGCCCATATTTTTCCTTTATTGTTTTGGTGCAAAATCATCATTAAAGTATTTTTTGCTGATTTCTGACAATTTGCCTTCTGTAATCAGCACTTTTAAGGCTTGGTTAATTTCCTCCGTTAAGGCTTGCCCTTTTTCAGTTTTACTCACTAACAAATAGCTAAATGGCGTACCGATTTTACTCACTTCATCATCAGGCACAGGCAATGCTTTTAATTTAAAACCATGTTCTTTGATAAATTGTTCGCCCATAGCTTTATCTAACAATTGAAAGTCATATTTACCCGATTCAACACGTTGTAAAATAGAGGCAAGATCCGCTTCGCTGTATTCTAAAATCACTTTATTATCGGGCAAACTTTCGTTATACACTTCCAATGCAGTAGCATAGTTTAACCCTGGGGTAAGTTCAGTGCTTTTACCACGCAGTTGTTCAAAATTGGTAATATCATCACGTTCTGGACGTACCACAATGGCATATTTATTTTTAAAAATAGGATCGGTATAAATATATTTAGCTTTACGCACTTCATTCATACCAAAATTATTTGCTCCCACATCATAACGCCCAGAATCTAAACCGGATAATACAGAGGGAAATTCTGTCGCTTCAAAGCGAATGTCATATTTACCAATTTTATCAAAAATGGCTTTTACCACTTCAATGTCATAACCCACTAACTGATTGTTTTGATCCACATAAGTAAAGGGTTTTGGGGCAGCACTGGTGGCAATGGTGATTTGCGGTTTGGCGGCTTGCGTGCTGGTGGTGTTATCTTGTTTATCACCACAAGCGGTTAAACTCAATAAACTGGCTAAAACAATAAAAGCAAATTTTTTCATCATATGGTTCTCCATAGGTTAAAAGTTAAAGGTTAAAAGTGAAATTAATAAATAAATTTTTCATCTGGGGTTTGGCTTAATGTTTGGCGTTGATGTGGTTCGCTCCATAATGCCTCATAATCAATTTTGTCCCAAAAACGCGTGTAATAATCAATAAATACGCCTGAACGATCACCCTGTTTTTTGGCAAAGGTTTTAAAATAGGTATTATGTTTAAAAGCAGGGATTTCATATAAATCACGGGCATAGCCCCAAATATTTTTAAAATCGACAATGCGATTGCGTAAAGGCCCGAGATTTTTTGCATAACCCGCATCAAAACGTGCTAAGGTCACAAATAACCGAATATCGGCATCAGTAACAAAATCGCCAAATAAAAAGCGTTTAGTTTCAAGGCGTTGTTCAATGAGATCTAAAGCACAATATAAACTATTGTAAGCGTCGTTATAAGCATCAATAGATTGAGCAAACATAGCCTTATAAACCGCATTATTGACGTTATCAAACAGAAAATTGTTAAATTCATCAATCTGTTGGCGTAAATGTTCAGGGTAAAGATCGGGGGCATGGGCTTTATGAAAAGCCTTAAAATCACGTTCTAAATAATTGGTGAGCCATGTGTAATCATTATTGACCACTTTTTTAGTGGTAATATCCACTAACGCTGGCACAGTGGGGCGACCTTGATAATTGGGATCGGCGTTATAATAAAGTTCACTTAAATATTGCACACCGAGTACGGGATCATGATGGTTTTCATCATAAATAAATTCCCAACCTAAGGATTTTTCTCGGCTAAATCCACTATTAATGCCTACCTTATTGACGCTAATGGCTTTTTCTAAACCTAATAATTCAATTACAATCGCCGCGCGATTAGACCAATGACAAGTTTCTGCCCAAATTAAACGATAGCGACCTGATTCTATTGGATTTTGATTTGCATCTTCTCCAAAAGAGGCGGTAAAACGGTTTTTTTGACGATGAAAATAGCCTTTTTCATCCACTTCATTTTCAATTTCACTGGGTCTGTATCTAGGTGTCGTTGTCATTTGTTTTCTCCATATTGTGCTAATTTTTCTCGAGCATGTGGACTATTCCATAAGCTTAAATCAGGGCCTTTCGGTAAAATTTGATAAGGGTTAATGGTGGCACTTAAATGATAATGAGCTTTAATGTGATCAAAATGTGTGGTTTGCTTAAAGGCATCTTGTTGATACAAATCTCTGGCATAGCTCCATAAATTCGGAAAATCAATTAAACGATGACGATTGCATTTAAAGCCGTTGTAATAAGCCACATCAAAGCGTACTAAGGTCACATACAGGCGAATATCTGAATCGGTAATTTGATCGCCAAATAGATAGCGAGAATGTGCTAAACGTTGCTCTAATTTATCTAGCGTGAAGAATAATTGATCATATGCTTGTTCATAAGCTACTTGACTGGTAGCAAAACCTGCTTTGTATACGCCATTATTGACATCATTAAAAATCAGATCATTTAATTCATCGATTTGTGTTCTTAACTGTTCAGGATAAAGATTAGGTGCATCGGTTTTATGTAAGGTTTTCCAAGCGAGTTGCCAATGATGTAATAAATTTAAAAAATCATTATTTACTACTTTCTTTGTGGTTAAATCTACCACTGCTGGCACGGTAAAACGCCCAATATAATCAGGATCAGTGGCGAGATAAATATCACTTAAATAGCGAATACCTAATACGGAATCGGGTTCATCAAACGCCCAATCTTTTTTATCTGTATTCGTAGGTCGTACGGGGTTGACCACGCCAATAGAAATGTGTTTATCTAATCCCAATAATTTCAATGCAATCAGTTGACGATGCGCCCAAGGGCAAGCGTAAGAAACCAGTAGACGATAACGATTAGATTCAATAGGAAGTTGACCTGCTTGATCACCAAATGGTGTAATAAAGCGAGATGTTTGTCGTACAAAACGCCCGTCTTGGCTAATTTCTAATGGGCTAACGGATTTATTTAAGGGTTCATTTTGATTTATTATGCTCGACATTTATACTTCCTTTTCCACCATAATTGTGGCAATAAAGCCATCTTCTTTGCTGTTTTCATCAGCCACATAGCCGAGTTTCTGATAAAATTCCACGACTGATTGACGACTTTTAATCACAATTCTGTGATAGCCTAATTTTTTAAGTTCAGCTTCTGCTTTTTGAATAATTTGTCGCCCATAGCCTTGCCCTTTAAAGCCTTTTGCTACCGCAACACGTTCAATTTTGCCATAATCTTTATTGCTGATATTCAGTCTTGCGGTAGCAATACCAACACCATTTTGTTCAATTAAAACATAGTGATAGGTTTTACCATATTCTTCATCAAACTCTTTGTCTATGGGTAAATTTTCATCAATAACAACAGATGATTTACGCACTTCGTAAACTAACGCTAATTGCCATACTTCTGTGATCATCATTTTTTCCCTAAGCTTTAAATGGCATAATCAAAATAAAAACTACTGTAATAGGTTTCCAAGAATTTCTTGGTACGCTCATGTTTAGGATGCTCAAAAACGTCCTGTGCAGTGCCAGATTCAATAATTTTCCCCTTATCCAAAAACAGCACCCGATTAGCCACTTTACGCACAAAATTCATTTCATGGGAAACTAACAACATGGTATTGCCTTCTTTGGCTAAAGCTTTAATGGTTTCCAACACCTCCCCCACCAACTCAGGATCTAGGGCGGAAGTGGGTTCATCTAACAGCAATAATTGCGGATTTAAAGCGATGGCTCGTGCAATGGCAACGCGTTGTTTTTGTCCACCTGATAAATGTTGCGGATAAAAATGGGCTTTGTCTAACATGCCTACCTTGGCAAGTTTTTCTTCCGCAATTTGCTGAGCTTGTTGTTTGGGTAATTTTTTCACCACCACTAAACCCTCCATGACATTTTGCAAAGCAGTTTTGCGTTCAAATAGATTAAAATGTTGAAACACCATAGCCGTACGCTGACGAATCGCCAAAATATCCGCTTTTTTAGCTTTTTCAATCTCCACACGGACATCATCAATTTCAATTTTGCCCGCATCGCCGCGTTCTAAAAAATTAATGGCTCTTAATAAAGTAGATTTTCCTGCCCCTGATGAACCAATAATTGCCACAATATCGCCTTTTTGTACCTCAAAGGAGATACCGTCTAAGACGTTATTGTGGTGGAATTTTTTAATCAGATTAGTAACTGTGATCATATTTGTTATTATTATGTTCTTCGTTGAAATAGTAATAATAATCAAAAGCGAAAATGTTGTCCTATAACAAATTGACCTTAGTTATAACGATAAGTAATATAATAAAAAATAAATATAAGATAGACTATATGGAGTTTTATGGTACTCAATAAATGAAGATTTTAGTCAAGAAAACACAAAAATATGGAAAAGTTTTATGAAAATCTTTGAATCTGTGGATAACCAATATAGTGAATTAACCCAATATTTGATTCAATTTCGCCGTGAACGTCACCAATATCCAGAACTCTCTAATCAGGAAGTGGAAACGACCAAAGCCTTGCGTGCGGTGTTAGAACAACATCAGATTACGATTTTAGATTTACCGCTTAAAACAGGATTGGTTGCCGAAATTCAAGGTGAGCCAACAGGGAAAATCGTGGTGTTACGCTCAGATATTGATGCGTTACCGATTTTAGAAGAAAGTGGAGTGGATTATTCTTCCAAAAAGGATGGTGTAATGCACGCTTGTGGTCACGATTTTCACCAGACCGCAGCGTTAGGGGCGGCGATTTTATTAAAGCAACGTCAAGCAGACCTTAAAGGTACGGTGCGAATTTTGTTCCAAGCTGCCGAAGAAACAGGATTGGGAGCATTGGATGTGATTAACACGGGCGTGTTGAATGATGCCAATGTGATTTTTGGTATTCACAATGATCCTACTTTGCCAGTAGGGGTATTGGGGACGAAGCCAAATGCTCTGACGGCAGGCGTAGATCGTTTTGAAATTAAAATTAATGCTAAAGGAGCTCATGCTGCACGTCCGCACGATGGTAATGATCCGATCATTATTTTGGCTCAGCTTATTAATGCGGTGCAATCAATAATGAGTCGTAATGTGGCATCTAATGAAAATGCCGTGGTATCAATTACTCAAGTGCATAGTGGTAATACGTGGAATGTGATTCCTGATAATGCTTATTTAGAAGGTACGGTGAGAAGTTTCAATCAAGCTGTGCGTGAGCAAATTGAGCAACGCTTTAGAACGATTATTGACGGCATCAAATTAGCATTTGATGCGGATATTCAATTATATTGGCATGCTGGACCACCATCTGTAATGAATAGTCCTGAATGGATTGATTTTACTTTAGATGTCGCTCGCCGAAATGGCTTTGAAGCAAAATTGGTGGATGCCAGCCCAATCGGAGAAGATTTCGCATTTTACCAACAAAAAATCGCAGGGGTCTTTATTATGATTGGTTCAGGCGGACCTTATGCTTTACATCACCCCAAATTCCGAGTAGATGATACTGCACTTTTTCCAACAGCAAATTATTTAGCTACATTGGCAACGGAATATTTAGCATTACATTCATAAAAAACGGGCTTTCGCCCGTTTTGCTTATTCAGACATTAGTCTGCTTTCCGAATGTTATAAACTTCAATTTCAGCGGCTTTGAACGCCTCTTGATCCACTTTACCCTGAATCATAATTTTGTCATTTGGTGAAATATTTAGACCATTCCAAGCGCGATCTTCCACCTCAATTTTGATTTCACCTGTTGAATCTTTAAACAAAAATTCATCATGATCAATTTGTCTTGTGATGTAACCCGTTAAAATAACCTGAGTATCATCTTTCGCTTTTAAGGCTTGCGCTACCGTGGTTTGGGTTCCACTATAACCACCGCTAAAACCACCTTTTAGATTATCGTTAGCTTTAGCAAATACGATAGTTGATGCAGCAATTAGTGCAATAGTTAGTAATTTTTTCATTTTTTTCTCCTTATTGATATATTGTAGTGCTAGTACATTGCTTGGGGAAAACTGTTCAGTTTTAATTTATGTTAATTAAAACATGGAAATCTTAATTAAATCTTAAGAAAGGGTTATTTTTGAGAAAAAAATCGGCTCATTTGAGCCGATTCCTGTCGTGTTTATTTAAATTTATTTAGCATTTTTTTCAAAACGTTCGTTTACAAAATCCCAGTTTACTACATTCCAGAATTCTTTAATGTAATCTGGACGACGGTTTTGGAATTTTAAGTAATAAGCATGTTCCCAAACGTCTAAGCCTAATAATGGGAAACCTTCGCAACCAGCAATTTCTTTACCCATTAATGGATTGTCTTGATTAGCGGTAGAAACAACGCTTAATTTCCCATCGTTTAATAACACTAACCACGCCCAACCTGAACCAAAACGAGTGGCTGCAGCTTTCTCAAATTCTGCTTTGAATGCTTCAACAGAACCAAAATCACGTTCAATGGCAGCTTTTAATGTACCTTGTAGAGTTGTGCCTTTTTTCAATGATTTCCAAAATAAACTGTGGTTAGTGTGTCCACCGATATTGTTACGCAACGCAGTAAATTTATCGGCAGGTACGTTAGCTAAATGATTTTTTAAGAATGAGCCCGGGCAACCTTGAGCGGCTAATTCAGCTAATTCTGGTGAGTTTTCTAATACGGCATTAGCATTATTAATATACGCTTGGTGATGTTTGCTGTAGTGAATTTCCATGGTTTGAGCATCAAAATGAGGTTCTAATGCATCATAGGCATAGCCTAATTCTGGTAGAGTATAAGCCATAATATTTTCCTTTTTTAATGAGTGAGTAGATGTTTTTGTAGAACGAATCTACAAATGCCATAACTATATTAACAAAAAATTTGATGTAGATCATTAAAAATGTAAATTTTTGTTAAGTAAACTGCTAAGTTAGTTTGAAAAAATAAAAGATTGTTTGACTATTACAATAATGGATGTATTAAAGTAGAATTAGAAAAATTTAGATATCTATTTTAGGAAAGTTTTATGACAGTCGAAAATAATATAATAGAAACAATCGTCGCACAGGCTACACCTATTGGTCGTGGTGGTGTAGGCATTTTGCGCGTATCAGGACCTTTGGCAATGGAGGTGGCTCAAGCCGTGGTAGGAAAGGCGTTAAAGCCACGTTTTGCGAATTATTTACCTTTTAAAAATGTTGATGATACCGTATTAGATCAAGGCATCGCGTTATTTTTTAAATCCCCTCATTCTTTTACCGGAGAAGATGTGTTGGAGTTGCAAGGACACGGTGGTCAGATGGTGTTAGATTTGCTGCTTAAGCGTATTTTACAAGTGCAAGGTGTACGCTTGGCTCGCCCCGGAGAATTTTCTGAACAAGCATTTTTAAATGGTAAACTCGATCTTGCTCAAGCGGAAGCTATTGCGGATTTAATTGATGCCACATCGGAACAAGCGGCACGTTCTGCGTTAAAATCCTTACAAGGGGAATTTTCCAATAAAGTGAATCAATTAGTCGATAATGTGATTTACTTACGTACTTATGTTGAAGCAGCCATTGATTTTCCTGATGAAGAAATTGATTTCCTAGCAGATGGAAAAATTGAGAATAAATTAAATGAAATTATTGTTCAACTGGATAAAGTAAGAGCCGAAGCTAAACAAGGTTCAATTTTACGTGAAGGTATGAAAGTGGTCATTGCAGGACGTCCGAATGCGGGTAAATCCAGTTTGCTTAATGCGTTAGCAGGGCGAGACGCTGCTATTGTAACAAATATCGCGGGTACAACTCGCGATGTATTGCGTGAACACATTCATATTGATGGCATGCCTCTGCATATTATTGATACTGCAGGTTTACGTGATGCTACAGATGAAGTAGAACGTATCGGGATTAACCGTGCTTGGCACGAAATTGAACAGGCAGATCGAGTGTTATTAATGTTAGATAGTACGGATGCTGATAGTGCAGATCTCAATAAAGTGCGGTTAGAATTTTTGCAAAAATTACCTGAAAGTCTCCCTGTAACGATTATTCGCAATAAAACCGATTTAAGTGGAGAAAATACAGGATTAAGTGAAGAAAATGGCTATATTACCATCCGTTTATCTGCTCAAACCCAACAAGGTGTTGACTTATTACGTGAACATTTAAAACAAACTATGGGCTATCAGACTACCACTGAAGGAGGTTTCTTAGCCCGTCGCCGTCATTTAGAAGCTTTAGAAAAAGCCGCAGAACATTTACAACTCGGGCATATTCAACTTACTCAATTTCACGCTGGGGAGTTGTTAGCGGAAGAATTACGCTTAGTACAAACATATTTAAGTGAAATTACAGGTAAGTTTACATCGGATGATTTGCTAGGGAATATTTTTAGTTCGTTTTGTATCGGTAAGTAGATCAAAAAATGTAATATTTTTTAGTCTTCTACTAATTTCATAGTTAGGCAACCCTTAGTTGATAAGCTTGTCATTATCCATAAAATTTGCACCCTACTAGGTTGGTTATGAGTCCAACTTTTGGGGTGCAGAACATTTTTTTAGCGCATTTTCACTATTTACACCAGCAGATTAAAATTACCAACCTTTCACTACACCATCTTTAAAGTGTTTAACTGCTTCTTGGTAAACTTCTTCGGTCTGGTAGGCTTTTACAAAGTTTTGTACTGCTGTGCTGTCTTTGTTATCTTGGCGAGCTACAATGATATTTACATAAGGGCTGTCTTTGTCTTCTACAAAAACACCGTTATCAGTTGTAGTTAACCCTACTTGGCTAGCATAAGTATTGTTTACCACTGCTAAATCTACGTCATCTAAGGCACGAGCCGCAACTGCCGTATCAACCGGACTAATTTGTAGATTTTTTGGATTTTCTACGATATCAAGAGGTGTTGCATTTAAGTTGTTGACATCTTTTAATTTAATTAAACCTTGTTTTTCTAATAAAATTAAGGCACGACCTTGGTTAGATGGGTCGTTAGGTACAGCGACTTTGGCTCCCTCTTTTAATTCTGAGACATCTTTAATGGTTTTGGAGTAACCCGCTAATGGATAAACGAATGTGTTACCAACAATAACAAGGTTAGTAATATTGTTCGCTTTAGTGTCACTATCTAAATACGGTTTATGTTGCATGGCATTGATATCTAAATCACCTTTACTTACCGCTGGATTTGGTAAAGCATAATCGTTGAATTCAATGAATTTAACGTCTAGGTTATATTTTTCTTTGGCAATTTTAGCCGCAATTTCAGCAACTTGATGCTCAGGTCCTGCCATTACACCCACCGTAATGGTTTGTGTTGTTGGTTGTGGAGTAACTACTTCTGCTTTTTTATCATCGTTACATGCTGTTAAAGCAAATATTGATGTGAGTGCAGTGATAGTGAGTAATTTTTTAAAATTCATGGAATGTTCCTTATAAGTAAAGTTTAATTAACGATGATCAAAATGATCAGCGAGTTTGTTGCCGTATCTTTCGCAGATCATGACGATTAATACGAGGATAATAGTTGCCACCCAAAGTACATAAGGCATGTTACGGTGTAAACCATAAGAAATGGCTGTATTGCCTAAGCCACCACCACCAACAGCTCCAGCCATCGCGGAGTAACCGATAAGTGTCACTAAGGTAAGTGTTGTCGCTTTAATCAGCATTGGCAAGGCTTCGGGCAGATAAAATTTGGTGACTAATTGCCACACGGTTGTTCCCATGGCTTTTGCCGTTTCGGTTAAGCCACTTGGAATATCACCGAGTGCATTGGATGTCAAACGAGCAAAAAACGGCATGGCAGCGACACCTAATGGAATAATTGAGGCGGTCGTGCCTAAAGTGGTTCCCACTAAAAAACGAGTGACAGGCATTAAGTCAAATAATAAAATAATGAAGGGGATAGAACGCCCGATATTAATTATTGCTTCTAACACTCGGTTAATTTTAGGACTTGCTAAGGCTTGATTTTGTTGGGTCAAAAATGTCCAGATCCCTAATGGTAAACCGAAAGCAATAGCAAAGACTGTTGCAGCAAAGCTCATATAAATCGTTTCATAGGTACTTAAGCCGATGAGCTGCCATACTTGGGGTGTGATTTGACCCATAAAGCCGTTGATAAAATTATCCCACATAACCGAGTACCTCCACGCGAACATTGCTTTCCATTAAATAAATTTTTGCTTGAGTGATAGCATCTTCATCACCCTCTACTTCAGCAATAGTGAAACCAAATTTTGTGCCACCTGCGTAATCAATTTGTGACAATAAAATATTAAAAGACACATTAAACCGTCGTGATGTTTGTGAAATTAATGGAGCATCAACGGAACGCCCCGTAAATTCAAAACGAATAATCGGTGATGAATTTGGGGATTTCGGAGCGTCCGTGAGCAAGGCTAAATATTCTTCTGGTAAATGGTTTTGGAATGTCGCTTGAATAAATTCTTGTGCAAGCTCGGTTTTGGGATTAGAAAAGATTTCGCTGACAGTGCCTTGTTCAATTAATGAACCACGGTCAATTACGGCGACTTGGTCACAGATACGTTTCACTACATCCATTTCATGTGTAATCAATAGGATTGTGATACCTAAAGTGCGGTTAATATCTTTCAATAATTTTAAAATAGATTGCGTGGTGGCTGGATCTAATGCACTGGTAGCTTCGTCACAGAGAAGTACATGTGGATCGCTGGCTAGGGCTCTGGCAATGGCAACACGTTGTTTTTGACCACCGGATAAGTTAGCAGGATAGACATCTTTTTTATCAGTTAATCCAACCAAATTTAAAAGTGCGGTGACTTTTTGTTGGATTTTTTGTTTGTTGGCTTTTTCTAATTCTAATGGTAAAGCTACATTGTCAAACACTGTTCTGGAACTGAGTAGATTAAAATGTTGGAAGATCATGCCGATATTACGGCGTTCTGCGATAAGTTGATGATCGTTAAGTGCCATCAGATCTTTACCGTCAACAATGACTGAACCAGATGTTGGACGTTCTAATAAGTTAACACAACGAATTAAAGTACTTTTGCCTGCTCCAGACGCACCGATTACGCCACAAATACTACCTGCCGGTACATTTAATGAAACGTTATCTAATGCGGTTAATTTTTTTCCTGCAATATCAAAAATTTTAGTGATATTTTTTAGCTTAATCATATAAGCCCTTTAAGTTATGATTAAAAAAGAGATAATTTTATCTATTTTAGACGTCTATATGTCTATGTCAATCATTATTCGTTAGCTTTTTAGAATATATTGTTATCAATTATAATATTTGTGGGATAATAACAGAATAAATGTGGTTTTAAAGGAAAGAAAATGAAGAAAGCGATTTTTTTAGATCGAGACGGCACACTGAATGTTGATCATGGTTATGTGTATAAAATTGATGATTTTCAATTCATTGATGGTAGTATTGAAGCTTTGCAAGAACTGAAATCCATGGGTTATTTGTTGGTGGTGGTGACAAATCAGTCAGGGATTGCGCGTGGCTATTTTACGGAAGAACAGTTTTTGCAATTAACGGAATGGTTTGATTGGTCATTGGCGGATCGTGGAGTGGATTTGGACGGGATTTATTATTGTCCGCATCACCCTGATGGAAAAGGGGAGTTTCGCCAAGATTGTGATTGTCGTAAACCAAAAGGGGGAATGTTATTGCAAGCAATTAAAGAATTAAACATTGACCCGAGTAAATCTTTTATGATTGGAGATAAAATCGAAGATTTACAAGCAGGTATGAAAGCGAATGTAGCAAATAAAGTTTTGGTGAAAACAGGCAAACCAGTAACCGAACAAGGAAAAAAGCTAGCCGATTATGTGATAGAAAGTGTAGCAGATTTACCAAAATTAATTAAACAGTTGAAAAATTAAACATTCAAATAATTTTCTCAATTTTTTTACAAAAAACACTTGCAAAGGATTCTAAGATCTCTATAATACGCCCCACACAACGACACACTGTTGTGAAAATTGAAATCAAACAGTGTGTCGTTTTATTTTCGCCTGTGTTTTGTAACATAGTGATAGCGAAATTTGTTCTTTAACAATTTATCAGACAATCTGTGTGGGCACTTGTTGATTGATTTCGGTTTAAAAATTTTTAAAACTTGAAGTCTTGATAGGTGCTTAACTTAAAATTCATTAAATGATTTGAAGCAAGCAGTTTATTGAGCGATTGAACTTGA
>Ga0192275_1019_pt1 | contig 44239 bp, 39 predicted proteins | sample Koala_Koa24_H3_FD_131265 | JGI IMG/M metagenome (GOLD analysis project Ga0192275, IMG submission 131265) | Enriched cells from koala feces incubated with labeled cellulose particles, San Francisco Zoo, California, United States - Koala_Koa2-4_H3 ...
ACAACCTCAAGTGGTTTGATGTTCAGGGGTCAGATGGCAGGAGTCAGATGACAGTTGAACGAACTTGAGAGAAAGAATAACAAAGACGAAAAGAAACTCAGAAAAACAGCTTGTTTCAAATTTAAAGAATAAAAAAATGGAAAGAATTAAGTAAGATACAGGAAAAAAAGCACGGCACTGCCGTCTGAAACCTGTCATCTGAACCCTGATTTCTGATGGTCATAATGCAGTAGCGCCACCTGATTCCATGCCGAACTCAGAAGTGAAATGCTGTGATGCCGATGGTAGTGTTGGGTTTCCCAATGTGAGAGTAGGTCACCATCAGGTTTTATTTAAAATAATAACCCCAGTTACGATTGTGAGTGGGGTTTTGTCTTTTTATATTTCCTTCAACATCTTCAAAAATAGGTTGCACGAACAAGATGAGTAGGGGCGTATTGCATACGCCCTAAAACGTGATATTTCCATGATTTGAGAAAAAATAGATCGAGTATGGGCGTATGGAATACGCCCATACGGCAGCTTAATTAGAAGATTAAAAGGCGTTTATGCTAATTAAATTATTTTACAATCCTTTGTTATTTATTATATTGATGCTTGGTGTGAATAGCTTTGTTGTAGCTGAGATGGTTGAAGTAAAGGAAAATTGGATTCCGTCTGAGATAAAAGATATGATTGGCAAGTCATTTACAGGTTCGGGAAAATGTATCTGTAGAGCAGGAAAGAGATAATATATTACTTTTTCGGTATGACGGATATTTGGCGGTAGTTAAGAGTAGAGATAGCGAAATTAATTGGCTACTAACAATAAACTATAAGTCAACGTTATCGGAATTTAATAAGTTCTATCATCAGGCTACACTAGATGATGACGGATGTGTATTGTTTAGTAGCTATATTCTTTGTTTGGGAGATAATTCGTTGTCAGTCTTTGATGTTTCAGTGTTGGAGGATGAGAGCATCTTACAGATGTTCTCATCCTAAACGTATCAGATTTACTCCAAATAAAACACCTGTGCCAATTCTTCAGAAATTGGGCTGTTATCAGGATTAGATGGCATAATATCTTTCATAAAAGCCCACCATTTTTGGCAAGCCGCCGTTTTGGAAACGGCGTTCCAACGATCTTCATCTTCAATTTCTACATACGCAAATAATAAATTGCGTTGTTTATCCAGAAAAATCGAATAATGGTGTGCACCGTGTGATTTTAATTCTTCCACTAATTCAGGAAAAATCTCATCGTGGCGTTTTTTATATTCAGCATGGCAGTCTGGATTGACTTGCATAACAAAACCTTTTCTGAGCATGACTTCCTCCTAATAAATAGCACGATATAAATTTTCGATTTCAGCTAATGTTGCTTTACGAGGATTACCACCCGTACACACATCATCCAAGGCAGCTTGTGCCAACGCTGGAATATCATCTTCTTTCACATTTAGCTCACGTAATGTTGCTGGAATATGCACATCTTTGCTCAATTGTCTGACGGCTTCAATGGCAGCCACTCTTGCTTGTTCAATTGTCATATTCTCTGTATTTTTTACCCCCATTGCTTTTGCAATATCACGATATTTATCGCCGGTAAATTCAGCATTGTATTGCATAATATGTGGTAATAATACTGCATTGGCTACGCCGTGAGGTGTGTTATAAAACGCACCTAATGGGTGAGCCATACCATGCACTAAACCCAGCCCAACATTAGAAAATCCCATACCAGCCACATATTGTCCTAATGCCATATCTTCAACCCCTTGCTGCTCACCGTTAACCGAAGCACGCAAAGAACGGGCAATAATTTCAATGGCTTTTAAATGGAACATATCCGAAAGCTCCCACGCTCCCAAAGTGATATAACCTTCAATAGCATGAGTTAACGCATCCACGCCAGTCGCTGCTTTTAGTGACGGTGGCATACTCGCCATCATATCGCTATCAATAATCGCTACTTGTGGAATCGAATGAGGATCGACACAAACGAATTTGCGTTTATTTTCTTCATCAGTAATCACATAGTTAATGGTGACTTCTGCAGCAGTACCTGCCGTGGTGGCTATTGCAATGGTTGGTACCGCTGGTTTTTTAGTCGGAGCAACACCTTCAAGGCTACGAATATCGGCAAATTCAGGATTGTTGATAATAATACCAATCGCCTTTGCCGTATCTTGTGGAGAACCGCCACCGATAGAAATCAAGTAATCTGCCCCGCTGGCTTTAAATTTTGCTACACCAAGTTCTACAACCGTCATGGTTGGATTGGGTAATACTTCATCAAAGATTTCATAAACTAAATTAGCTTGATCTAAAAGTGCGGTCACTTTTTCCACAACTTTGAATTGTACTAAAGGTTTATCTGTCACAATTAATGCTTTTTTAAAACCACGTTTTTGTACTTCTGTTACCACGTTAATAATAGAGCCAGCGCCGAAATAAGAGGTTTCGTTTAAAATAAATCTATGAGACATAATGAACTCCTTATTTTGAAAAAATAATGGTAATTTAATTCGCCATACCTAAACCCACGATATTCGCTGCAAGTACAATAATCAAGCAACCAATAACAAGCACTCGAGTTGGTTTTGTGCCTGTGTTGTTCCATTCTTTTAACACTAAGCCCACGATGCCACCGCACAATACATAGAAGCTCATGTGTAACATCCAGCTCATAAAGCCGTATTCCGCTGGCACGTTAGCATGTCCCCAAGCGTAGAAGAAGAATTGGAGATACCACATGATGCCCCCGATAGCGGAGAACAAAATGTTGCTGAACAGTAAACTTTTTACGACACTCATATCAGCTTTGAAAGACAATTCTGGACGAGTTTTTAAGCGGATAATACAGAAACTTAAGTTGATAATCGCACCACCGCCCATAATCACCACATAACTTGGTAAGGCGACATATAGTGGATCAACGCCAAGGCTGGCGGCAGCTTCGTGCATTGGTGTGGCGGCACTCATAGCAAAAGACATACCTGCGGAGAAAATACCGCACATGATGGCAAGGGCTAAACCTTTTTTCAAGTTAAATTCTTCCGTGGTCACACCCAACACTTTTTCTTTGAGCAAGCCTGCGTAAGACACGATAGCCACCCCAATCACGGCAACGACCACGCCGATTAAGGTCATTTGACCGCCACTACTGGCTAATAATTCACCAAAACGACCTTGTAAAATTGGGGTCATTAATGTGCCGATGATTAAGGTGATGCCAATGGCAACACCGATCCCCATGGACATACCAAGATAACGCATGGTTAAACCATAACCCACATTACCGATCCCCCACATTGCCCCAAATAGGAACACAGGCAGTAAAATACTGCTGGAGAACGATCCATAATATGCCCAGAAATCAGGTAATAACCAGTAAGAAATGCTCCATGGTAATAAGATCCAAGAGAAAATCCCTGCCACTGCCCACATGGTTTCCCATGACCAGTTGGTGACTTTTTTCATGGGTGCATAAAAGCACGCCGCAGATGTGGCACCGATAAAGTGCCAGAAGATACCTAATAAAATTGAGCTACCCATAATGAACTCCTTGATAATTGATTTTTGTTAAAAATTGGTCAGATCAGAACTGCACTTTTTCACAACACACCCTGAATCGGCACGACCCCAAAGCGTTTCGCTAAGGCATGAAAGTTTTCCGTGGTAATGGTTTGTTTTTTGCCTCCCATAGAAATGACTTTGACTGAAATTTCCGATGATTTTTCCACCACGTCAATTAAGCCAAAGGCTTCATCAAGGCTGGGGGCTGTGGCAAAAATACCGTGGAAAGCCCAAATCACCACAGTGTGTTTTGCCATTTTTTCTGCGGTGGCATAGCCAATTTCGTCAATGCCTGGCACCATCCAAGGCAATACGCCCACCCCGTCTGGGAACACCACTAAGGATTCCGTACTCATTTCCCATAATTCACGGGTGAAGGTCACTTCATCGAGCGGTAACACATAGGTTAAGGCGATTAAATTGGTGGGGTGGCAGTGCATAATTACCCGATCTTGCCCATTGGATTTTTTGATCCGCACGATATGGGATTGCAAATGGGACGCCAGCTCTGACGTGGCAACGCCACCATTTTTTAATCCCCAAAGAACATAGTAGCCTTTGCCTTGTTCATCTACTTGAATCAAAGCAAGGGTATCTTCAGGATCTAAAATCACGTTACGGAAAAATTTACCTGATCCCGTGACGATAAAATATTGCCCTGCCACGGCAGATACATCTTGGGTCAGTTTTTCGTGGCGTGGATTGGGGTTAAATTGGCTTTTAAAAGGTTCTACATCTGAATCTAACAAACGGAAACTGACATTACCGCCGTTACGTTCGTCCCAGCCTTTTAACCACAGGTCGTGGGTGGCTTTTACCATGCCTTTTACAAACCATGATTCTAAAATTGCGGTCATTTTTTTCTCCTTAACGTTGACTTAACACAGTTTTTTCATAGCCACGCACATCATCTAACCAACAACTTCCGACTGGTACGTTATGACGTTCGCAGTACATATCCCAAACCGCTTGCCATGGTAATGATTTTTGTTCTTCCAATAAGGCAAGACGAGCCGTGAAATCACGTGTATTCTCAAGTTGGCGTAATTGTGCTGTCGGTTCAAGCAAGGCTTTGAGCAAGGCTTTTTGCATATTACGAGTGCCGATTACCCAAGCGGCGATACGGTTAATGGACGCATCAAAGAAATCCAAGCCGATATGCACACGGTCGAATAATTGGTTGCGAATAATTTCATTGGCGATGGCTTGGGTTTCATCATCTAACAACACCACATGATCGCTGTCCCAACGCACAGGGCGGCTGACGTGGAGCAATAAATGTTGAATAAAGGGCATCACCGCAGAAATTTTGTCGGCAATGGATTCCGTTGGGTGGAAATGCCCTGCATCTAAGCAAAGTGCCGTGCCACGAGTGGCGGCGTAAGTGGCGTAAAATTCGTTCGATCCTGCGGTGTAGGATTCCACCCCGATACCGAATAATTTACTTTCGACCGCATCAATGTGGTATTGGGGATCGATTTTTTCGCTAATAATGGCATCTAAGGATTCCACTAAGCGTTGGCGTGGGGCGAATTTGTCCACCACGAGATCTTTGCTGCCATCTGGGATCCAAATATTCATCACCGATGCCGTGCCTAATTCTTTACCGAAATATTCGGAAATTTTGCGACAGGCTTTGCCGTGTTCAATCCAAAAATCCCGAATTTCTTTATTGGCATGGGTGAGTGTGGCTTCTTCACTTAATGGGTGAGAAAAATAGGTAGGGTTGAAATCTAAACCAAGCTGATTTTGTTTTGCCCAGTCTACCCAGTTAGTAAAATGTTCGGGTTTAATTTCATTGCGTTCAACTTTGTGTTCAGATTCCAAATAAGACGCATGCAAATTTAAGCGTTTTTTACCCGGAATTAAAGACATGGCTTTGTCTAAATCTTTGCGTAATTCCACCGCGGTTCTGGCTTTGCCAGGATAATTCCCTGTGGCTTGAATCCCGCCAGTCAAGCTTCCAGCCCCTTTTTCAAAACCGCCTACATCATCACCTTGCCAACAGTGCATAGAAATAGGCAATTTATCTAATAAATTAAGTGCAGTTTCAGTGTCAACACCAATATCGGCAAATTGTTGTTGAGCGAGTTGATAGGTTTGTTGTACGTTACTCATAGTAATACTCCTTAATTTAATGCACAAAATTCTTGCCATTTTTTCTCAATAAGAGAATCAGACAAAAAGTGCGGTTGTTTTTGGAAATGTTTTAATGGAAAGTTTTTCGCCACAATGTGACGGAATTCTGCTTGGTTTTTAATTTGATCGAGTGCCATTAGTTGACAACCTACATTGCCTAATACTGATGCTTCAATAGGACCAGCCCATACATCAATATCGCATAAATCGGCACAAAGTTGATTTAACAAGGTATTTTGGCTACCACCGCCAACAATGTGCAAGCTACTGATAGGTTTACCTTGTAAGTCAGCCAGTTGTAATGCCACTTGGCGATATAACATGGCAAGACTGTCAAAAATACAACGAGCTAATTGTGCGGTAGTTTCTGGCACAATTTGATTGTGGCTTGCACAATACTGTTGAATGGTTTGCACCATAGACGGTGGGTTTAAGAAACACTCTGCATTCGGGTTAATTAGGCTCGCAAATGCAGGAAGTTGTTCGGCATCATTCACAAGGGCAGCAATATCTTTTACGTCACGCTCAGCACAAAGGCGGTTAAACAACCACAAGCCCATGATGTTTTTGAGAATACGATAATGCCCGTCTACACCGCCTTCGTTGGTAATATTGTTATTCATTGCGGTATCATTGGTACAAGGGGTTAAGCGATCTAAGCCCATTAATGACCAAGTGCCAGAACAAAGATAGGCGGCATTTTCATCAGCAAGCGGCGATGCAATCACCGCACTAGCGGTGTCATGGCTTGCCACGGACATCACAGGAATATGGTTTTGCCAATATCCTACTTGATGCCCTGGATGACGAATTTGTCCAAACCAACTTGGTGGTAAACCAAGATAATCAATTAATTCCAGATCCCAACTGTCGGTATTGACATTGACTAATTGCGTGGTGGTGGCATTGGTATATTCACGATTCATTACGCCAGTCAAGCGGTAGTTTAAATAATCGGGAATCATCAAAAAATCGGTGACTTGATTAAGCCAATCAGGGTTTTCATCCACCGTGGCTTTGAGTTGATAAAGGGTATTGAACGGTAAAAATTGGATGCCTGTTTTATGGTAAATGGTTTCTTTGCCTAGTTCTTGTTGTACTTTTGGCATCACCAAATCAGTGCGGTGATCACGATAAGCATAGGTTGGAGCAATAACATTACCGTTTTTATCTAACAATACGTAGTCCACACCCCAAGTGTCGATACCGATACTATGTAATGCTTTCCCGCTGTTAAGAATTTTATCAAGTCCAGTTTGGATTTCTTTTTCAAGGTAATTTAGATCCCAACAATCGTGGCCATTTTGATGAATAAATTGATTTTTGAAACGATGAATTTCATTGAGTGTAATCTGTTGACTATTTGTGGTATAAGTTGCCAACATCACACGTCCGCTGGATGCGCCAAGATCCACGGCTGCAATATTTAAATTCGTCATAGAACCCCCTTTAGAACAGTAAGTGAAAGGGAGTGTAAGCCGTTTTGTTTGAAGATTCTTTAAGTTAAGCGACAGGAAAAGAAGAGATTTTGGCGGAAAATTAATAGTCGATGTGATCTGTGTCACAAATCGAAAAAATAGTGAGAAAAGAAATTATCACCAACTTGTTAAAGTTTTATACTAGCTTTAAAGAGAGGGCAAAAAATGTTCACTAGACTATCCTATAAAGATTTCTTCCGCTCAAGTCAGCAATTATTAGCCATTGAGCCACGCTTACCACAAGAAAATTACCCTGAACATACCCATGATTTTAATGAGCTTGTGTTGGTAACAAAGGGAAGTGGACGGCATATTCTCAACGGTTATCCCCATGAATTACATCAAGGCATGGTGCTGTATATTAATGCCGATGACCATCATTTATATGAAAATGTAGATAATCTTCATCTCACGAATATTTTACTCAAACCTAAAAATGATTTTAAATTTATTCATAATGTTGATGCAATTTTACAAGATCTTGCTCCCAATCAATCTCAATATAAAATGGTGAAACAGCAAGTATTGAGCAACATCAATCAACAAATAGCATTGTTACAGCAAGATCCTTTAAACGCCTTACAGCAAGAAAGCAGTTTTTTACAAATTCTGAATTTAGTACAGCAAAATCAATACTGCGTCAATGTAAATCAAGATTCAAGAGGAGGGAGAGATGAAAATTTATATCAGCTCTTGCGTTATTTAAGTTTTAATTTTAAACAAGAGATTAATTGGCAACAGTTAAGCCAAGATTTTCAACTACCGTTAAGATCATTGCAACGTATGGTAAAGGAGAAATTAGGTATCACGCCACAACAATATGTGAATAAGCTGAGACTATCCTACGCCTATTACCAATTAAAATTCAGTGAGAAAGCGATTATTGATATTGCCCTAGAGAGTGGATATAGTGATAGTAGTTACTTTGCAAGTTGTTTTAAACATGAATTTGGTTTTTGCCCGAGAGAGTTGAGATAAATTTTGGCAGAACTGTTTGTTAACTTGTTCCATCATTTTTTCCATTGCGACTATTATACTAATATTCTCAACAAAATCGGCTTAAACGACGATTTTGTTTGTACGTTTTTTGCATAATAACGCACTGCTACAAAGGAAACTGCGGTACAAAAAAAGATAAAAATCGCATTGATTAATTCGTGTTGGAACAATTTTTCACCAATAAAGGCGGTGACTAAAATCGTTAATAATGGTAAGAAGTAAAGCAATAATGCGGAAAATAGGAGTGATCTTTCTTCTAAGCCAATTTCAATGGTTTGCCCTATTTTTAGCGGTGTAATGGTTTCTAAGATAAAAATATGTTCACCGGGTTCGCCCGTTAATTCGGACAGTGCTGATGTACCACAAACAGATTTCGCAGTGCAACTGCCGCATGCTGATTGTGATTGGCATTTCACTGTTGCCACACCTGCTTGATAATCAATTACTACAGCACTTTCTTTAATCATTGCTTAATCCTTTATTTAAATTGCAAATCTTGCACAATACGTTTTGCGGTAGCAGATGGAATTTGACCAATTAATGTCACTTCTTTATCTCCGATATTTTCACTATAGATGGTATTCATTCCCTGTTGCCAGAGATTATCTTGATTTCCATTGATAATCTTATCTGCTACATAAATGGTAAAGGAAAATAATCCGTCGCTATATAAGCGACTTTCAATAATATTGTTACCATCAATATCTTCTGGATCAGCATTTTCACTCACTAAAGTAAAGCCTTTAGGCAACCATTTTGTCTGCCAACTGGTAATCGATGGTTTTTCATTTGATTCATCGGTGAGTAACGGCGGAAAATGAATCGCATTTAATTGTTCCACTAATGACTTGATTTCATCACCAATATACAAATTCACCACATGGAAACTTTCCAGTAAATTATCATTGCGATCAATCAGATCACTGCGTAATAATAAATGGGTTTCTTCATCAATGAACAGTACATATTGATAGCGGAAATCATCTTTTGGCATAATTCTAATCACTTGTACTAAACGATCTGCCACACGATTACGTCCCAAGGCAGAAAAATCATAGTTTTCTGCGAGTTTTTCGATGTTAGCCGATAAGATATTTGGTAAATAATCGATAATATGATTAGATTGAATAGTAAACGGGGTGAAATTGCTTTGGAAATAGCTGACCAAGTTGTCGCGACGAATAATATCTTGTTGACTACTTTCTAAAGTGGTTAATTGAGCGTAGCTTTTATTGTCTAAATTAACGTGTTTATAACGAAAAGCTTGCAAATCTGTTAGATTAGTTTGCACAAAAGAAATTTGATAGTTTAATTCGGCTTGAGCTTTAGTCATTGATGTGACTAATTGTTGTGGGGTAAGATTTTCTTGCGCCAATACGGCACTAGGCAAACTGAGTAGTAATGAAAGCGCGGTTAGATTTTTGATAATTTTTAACATTGAACAACTCCACCGTTTATTTTTATATTATCATTCATTTAAAACAAAATCACCACCGCAAACGGTGGTGATCAGAGAACAAATATAAATTATTTTTGATGTTGACCTAAATTCACACCGTCAGCATGTAAACGGCGTTGCAATTCGTAATTTTGCAACATGGCGCCCATCCGTTTATTTTTTTGTTCGATTTGCTCATTTGTGATGACATCTTTACTTGGCGCATTATAGCTTACTTGTTGTACACCATTATTAAATGGTAAAGTTTGTAATACGGGGGTATCAGCAGATTTCTCCGTTTGGCTGGCGTTAAAGGTTTGCACACCTAATACGGCGACTAAACACACTCCAGCTGCCACGGCAACTTGTGTTAACGGCGCAAACATGGCTTTTAATTTTTGCATAAACGGTGAGGTTTCCACTTCGTCTGGTGTTGGCTGTGAAATTTGTAACGGTGTTTCCGCATCAATTAACGCATCCATTTTCGCCGTAAAATCCGAGCCTAAAAAGACCGCACTTTCTTCACGAATCACAGAGCGAATAGTATGAAAATTCGCCCAACTTTGTTGTAATTCGCCATCACGACACAATGTAGCAGTGAATTCGTTACTTACTTGTTCACCGTCCATATAGGCGGAAAGTAACTCTTTTTGCATAATAATACCCCAATTAATTGTTTAGTTTGCCGTTGTTACGGATGTTATCGCTGTAACAGCGGATTAATTTTATTTTCAATAATTTCTCTTGCTCGGAAGATTCGAGAACGTACAGTACCCACTGGACAATCCATAATATCGGCAATTTCTTCGTAACTCAACCCTTCTAGCTCACGTAATGTAATGGCGGTTTTCAGTTCTTCTTGCATACTCTCGATCGTATCAAAAACAATCTTTTTTAATTCCGCTGAGAGTAACTCATTCTCTGGCGTATCCACATCACGTAAATTCGTGCCTGAATCGTAACTTTCAGCATCTTCTGCTAAAATATCTTCGTTCGGCGGACGGCGACCTTGTGCCGTCAAATAATTCTTTGCAGTATTCACTGCGATTCGGTAAAGCCAAGTATAAAAAGCACTGTCACCACGAAAAGAATCCATTGAGCGATATGCCTTGATAAAGGATTCTTGCACCACATCGGGAATATCATTGCGTGGTACATAACGTGTTAATAAGCCTGCTACCTTGTTTTGATAACGAGAAACCAACAAATTAAAGGCTTTCTTATCCCCTTGCTGTACTCTTTCTACTAAAGCCTGATCGGTAATCTGTTCAGTCATATTATCTCTTGTGGCTTGCGATAAAACAACAAGCACTATAATTGGTTAGAGCAACCGTTTTCTAAAAAGTTCAAACATTTTAAAAAAGGTACGAAAAAAAGCTAATTGCTTAACTGCAATGTCCGATGAATATAGTCAACCATTGCTTGCAACTCCGTATCTATCGCTGGTTTGCGATTGAAAAACCAAGAAAAAAGCTGCAAATCTGTGCAAGCCAATAAACGAATAAAACTCTGTTTTTGGCACTCACTTAGTCCATCAAAATGTTGTTGATAAAAGGGCATAATCACCTTGTCTAATTCCAACATCCCACGGCGACAATCCCACTCAATACGAAGTTTATTGTATTTTGTCATAATTTGTTCCTATTTATTATCGAGGTATTATAACGAAAAATAAAAAATAAAGAAAAATAAACCGCACTTTAGTGATCATGAGAGTGGTTAGATTGTAAGGAAAATGTCTTTTCCCTTGATTTTCCTTTAGTTAACCTTTATCTTTAGCTTTAATTAAACGTTATTTCGGGGTCAATCAATGAATTCAATTCAATATTTAGTGAACAGTATTTTAGGCGTGTATCTGCTGGTCGTCATGTTTCGCATGTGGTTACAATATTGTCAAGCAGATTTTTATAACCCCATTTCACAAGCCGTAGTGAAATTGACGGATCCGGTGTTAAATCCAATACGTAAGACTTTTAAACCACGTAAAAATATGGATATTGCAGCGTTGATTTTTGTCTTTGTAGTAGGCTTAGTTAAATATCCTTTATTGGCTATCTTAGGGGGAAAATGGTCATTTGACGGCGTGGTGGAAAATCTCGGTTTATTTACCGTTGTTGGTATATTGACTGTCATAAAAATTTGGGGTGAGATGATTTTATATGTAATTTTTATCGGCGCAATTTTAAGTTGGTTTAGACGGGGCAATGATCCTTTGTCTTATTTATTGTATCAATTAGGCGAGCCGGTTTTACGTCCAATTCGCCGGCTATTACCGAAAACGGGCATGATTGATTTTTCCCCCATGATATTGGCGTTTGTGCTGTTTTGGTTAGATAAAGTGATGTATGACATTATTCCTTATGGTATTTGGAAAATTGTGTAAAGTGCGGCGTAATTTGATGAGATTTTTATGTCCGCAATAGAACAAACAGCAAATGGCTTGCGGTTGCGGATTTTATTGCAACCTAAAGCCAGTCGTGATGCGATCATAGGATTACATGCTGATGAATTAAAAATCAGCATTACAGCACCACCTATTGATGGGGCGGCGAATGTGCATTTGTTGAAATATTTGAGTAAATTATTTAAAGTGCCAAAAAGTATGATTCAGTTAGAAAAAGGCGAATTGAATCGACATAAGCAGGTATTTATTCCTGATCCGAAGACTATTCCGTCTGAGATTATTTCGTTAATTTAAACTTAATTCAAACACTGCCTTTTGCGGATTGCGTTTAAATCCTTCCATTTCTAAAATATATTGCGGGTGTTGATCCTGTTCTACGGTGAGCATTTTTGCTTGAGTAAAACACACAAATTCTTTCGCTTTTTCAATAAGTGCGGTGTAAATTTCGGTTTTTTGAGGATTATTTTGTACAAAAATATCGGTTAATTGCCAGTAGCGTTGTAATTGTAGGGATGATAAACGGGGATAGAGTTGAATAAAGCCGACTGCTTTTTGTTGGTTATCAAGGGCTAAGAAGAAAATACTTTCACTAAAACGAATCCGGTTATTAAGAAATTGATGGGTTCTTTCCGGATTTTCTGCCATGCCGTGTGACAAACGGTATTCTTCAAATAGTGGAAGTAATACGGCGAGATTCCATTGTTCAGCTTTGAAAATACGCATAATGTTAGATGCTTATAGGTTAGGATTGATTAAAAAATAACAAATTTATACAGTAGATTGTACCTTGTAATTTGAGAATAATCACCTGTTAGATCAAAAAAAGATGAAAAAAAACAAAAATTGGGCTAAAAATTTGTTATATTAAGTTTATTCATTTTGATTAATTTATATGGAGAATTCAAATGGCAGTTCGTAAACCACTCGTTATGGGTAACTGGAAATTAAATGGTAGTAAAGCATTTACCAAAGAATTAATTGAAGGTTTGAAAAAAGAACTTCAAGGTGTAACAGGTTGTGGCGTGGCGATTGCACCACCAGTCATGTATTTAGCCGAAGCGGAAGCTGCATTGGCCGGTAGTGAAATTGCGTTAGGTTCACAAAATGTGGATATTAATCTGCAAGGGGCGTTTACCGGTGATATTTCTACTGCGATGTTAAAAGATTTTGGGGCGAAATATATTATTATTGGTCACTCGGAGCGTCGTACATATCACAAAGAAAGTGATGAATTTATTGCGAAAAAATTTGGTGTGTTGAAAGAAGCTGGATTAGTTCCAGTATTATGTATCGGTGAATCCGAAGCCGAAAATGAAGCCGGCAAAACCCAAGAAGTTTGCGCAAGACAAATTGATGCGGTTATTAATGCATTAGGTGTAGAAGCCTTTAATGGTGCGGTGATTGCATATGAACCAATTTGGGCAATTGGAACAGGTAAATCTGCAACCCCAGCTCAAGCTCAAGCAGTGCATAAATTTATTCGTGATCATATTGCAGCAAAATCTCAAGCTGTAGCCGATCAAGTGATTATTCAATACGGTGGTTCTGTAAATGATGCCAATGCAGCAGAGTTATTTACTCAACCAGATATTGATGGTGCATTAGTTGGTGGAGCATCATTAAAAGCACCTGCGTTTGCCGTCATTGTGAAAGCAGCAGCTGTGGCTAAGGCGTAATTGGTCATAAAATATAAATGATAAAAAGCGCTCAGATCGTTGCTCTGAGCGCTTTTTTACTTTCGGTTTATGTTTAAAATCGCTATAATGTCATATTCGTTATATTGAATATTAGGCATTCTTTATGCTAGGTTTTTTTTATACGTTTGTCATGTATTTGTTGCAACCATTTTTGTTGCTCTTTATGTTAGGACGTAGTATTAAATCCCCAGATTACCGTAGGCGTATTAGTGAACGTTACGGTTTGTTCTATGCGGAGTTAGAACGACCACAACCGAATGGGATTATTATTCATGCGGCATCTGTCGGTGAAGTTATTGCAGCCACGCCTTTAGTTCGTCAAATTCAAACGGAATACCCTAATTTACCGATTACGGTGACAACGGTGACGCCAACAGGATCAGCTCGTGTCAAAGCCGCTTTTGGCGATTCTGTTAGCCATTTTTATTTACCCTATGATTTACCTGATGCGATCACTCGGTTTATTAATTTTATTCAGCCCAAAGCCTGTATTGTGATTGAAACGGAAATTTGGCCAACGCTTATCCATCAACTAAAATTGCGTAATATTCCGTTTATTGTGGCGAATGCTCGTTTATCCGCTCGTTCTGCCAAACGTTATGCATGGGCAAAGAATCATATTAAAACGGTGTTAAATGAGATTAGTTTAATTGCCCCGCAAGATAGTATTAGTGGTAAGCGCTACATAGATTTGGGTTATCAAGGTCGGTTAGTGTTAACTGGAAATATTAAATATGATTTAGAAATTTCCGATGAATTATTAAATGATATAATAAGTTTAGAGCAACAATGGATTGGTAATAGACCCGTTTGGATTGCTGGAAGTACCCATGAAGGGGAAGAAGAAATTATACTACAAACGCACCGCACTTTATTGCAGCAATTTCCAAATTTATTGTTGATTTTGGCACCTCGTCATCCGGAGCGTTTTAATTCAGTGGCAAATTTAATTGAAAAAGAGAATTTTAGTTATTGTCGCCGAAGTGAGGATATTGCGCCTAGTGCACAAACTCAAATTTTGTTGGGTGATACTATGGGAGAACTCATGTTAATGTACGGTGTTTCCGATGTGGCTTTTGTGGGAGGAAGTTTAGTGAAACATGGCGGACATAATCCCCTTGAACCACTAGCATTTAAATTGCCTGTTATTAGTGGTAAGTATGTATTTAATTTCCCAGAAGTTTTTTTGAAATTAAGATATGTGCTCGGTGTTTTAACAGTAAAATCCGATGCCAATGCATTGGCGGAGGCAGTGAGCAGATTTTTACATTCAAAAGCATTACGTCAGCGTTTTGGACAGGCTGGTTATGAAGTATTAGTTGAAAATCGTGGAGCATTAAAACGATTAATTGGTTTATTGCGTCCCTATTTAGAAAACGAGCAAGTAGAGAAATAATTTATGACAACGGTGATTTATCCCGGCACATTTGATCCAATTACCAATGGACATTTAGATATTATTACACGAAGTGCGGTGCTTTTTCCCAACGTTATTGTAGCAGTCGCTTCTAGTCCAAGTAAGAAACCTTTATTTGAACTCGCACAACGTGTTGAGTTAATCGGGCAATCGGTTGCTCACTTGGCAAATGTGCGCGTGATTGGCTTTACGGATTTATTAGCAAACGTAATTCAACAGTTTGATGTTAAAGCGATTATTCGCGGGGTACGCACTACCACAGATTTTGAATATGAATTACAATTAGCTCATTTAAATAGAGTGTTAACAGGAGGAGTAGAGAGTCTATTTTTACCGCCGACGGAACAATGGGCTTATGTTTCTTCAACCATTGTTCGTGAAGTTTATTTGCATGGTGGTGATGTCGCAAAATTTGTGCCACCACCGGTATTGGAAGCCTTGTTAAAAAGAGCGAAAAAATAAGCAAGAAAGCCATTCAATAAAAGTGAAATTTGTGTAACAATAGCAGTAATTTATTTACATTAAACAATAATGAATTATTTATGAAAACAACAGCAGAAATTAGACAATCTTTTTTGAATTTTTTCCATAGTAAAGGTCATCAGATTGTGGAAAGTAGTTCTCTTGTGCCTGAAAACGATCCCACTTTACTTTTTACTAACGCAGGGATGAACCAATTTAAAGATGTTTTTCTTGGTTTAGATAAACGAGCTTATACTCGAGCTACCACCGCACAACGTTGTGTGCGAGCAGGGGGAAAACATAACGATTTAGAAAATGTGGGCTATACCGCACGTCATCATACATTCTTTGAAATGATGGGGAATTTCAGTTTCGGTGATTATTTTAAACAAGATGCTATTGCTTTTGGTTGGGAATATTTAACCTCTCCACAATGGTTAGGTTTACCGAAAGAAAAACTGTATGTTACCGTATATGAAACCGATGACGAAGCCTATAATATTTGGCATCAACAAATGGGTGTGCCAGCAGAACATATTATTCGCATTGGCGATAACAAAGGTGGTGCATACAATTCCGATAATTTCTGGGCAATGGGCGATACTGGACCTTGCGGACCTTGTACCGAGATTTTCTACGATCATGGTGAGCAACATTGGGGTGGTTTACCAGGTTCGCCTGAAGAAGACGGCGACCGTTATATTGAAGTGTGGAATATTGTATTTATGCAATTTAACCGTTTGGCTGATGGGACATTAGAAAAATTGCCAAGACCGTCTGTGGATACAGGTATGGGCTTGGAACGCATGACAGCGGTAATGCAGCATGTGAACTCCAACTATGAAATTGATATTTTCCAAACCTTAATTGCCAAAGTAGCAGAAATTGTCGGTACTCAAGATTTAACCAATAAATCTTTACGTGTGATTGCCGATCATATTCGTTCTTGTGCTTATTTAATTGCTGACGGCGTGATTCCGTCTAACGAAGGGCGTGGGTATGTATTACGCCGTATTATTCGCCGTGCAGTTCGTCATGGACATTTGTTAGGTGCGAAAGAAACGTTCTTTTATAAATTGGTGCCTACTTTAATTGAGGTCATGGCTGCTGCAGCGAGAATTGTCAAAGAAAAACAAGCCAACGTAGAAAAACTGTTACGTTTGGAGGAAGAACAATTTGCTCGTACGTTAGCGCGTGGTTTGACTTTATTAGATGATGCCTTGGCAGAGGTTAAAGACGGCGTATTGTCTGGTGAAGTGGCATTTAAATTATATGATACTTACGGTTTCCCATTGGATTTAACCGCTGATGTATGTCGTGAACGTAATATTCAAATTGATGAAGCAGGCTTTGATAAAGAAATGGAAGCTCAACGTTTAAGAGCGCAGTCTGCCAGCCAGTTTGGTATGGATTATAACAATGTTATTCGTGTCGATGGTACAACCCAATTTGAAGGTTATAACAAAGCAGAAAGTCAGGCAAAAGTTACCGCACTTTTCCATGACGGCAAATCAGTGGAGAGCATTACCGCAGGACAAAGTGCGGTGGTTATTTTAGAAAATACGCCATTCTATGCAGAGATGGGGGGGCAGATTGGTGATAGCGGAGAGTTTGTCAATAATAATTGTCAATTTGATGTGAAAGATACGCAAAAATATGGTCAAGTGTTTGGACATATTGGTGAATTGACGGCAGGTTCATTGTCGGTAGGTGATAGCGTGGATGCGATTGTGGATAATGAACGTCGTCAGCATACTAGATTAAACCATAGTGCAACTCACTTATTACATTCCGCATTGCGTCAAGTGTTAGGCGAGCATGTCGCACAGAAAGGATCGTTAGTGTCTGATGTGGGTTTACGTTTTGACTTTGTGCAACCTGAAGCAATCGGTAAACAACAGCTTGCGGAAGTAGAACGTATCGTCAATTTTCATATTCGTGCGAATCACCCTGTATTAACCGAAGAAATGGGGATTGAACAAGCCAAAGCAAAAGGTGCGATGGCGTTATTCGGGGAGAAATATGGTGATGTGGTTCGTGTCGTTACCATGAGTCCATTCTCGATCGAGCTTTGTGGTGGATTACACGTACAACGCACGGGAGATATTGGTTTATTTAAATTAGTGTCAGAAAGTGCGATCGCTGCGGGCATTCGTCGAGTGGAAGCCGTTACAGGTGAGGGGGCGATGGCTTGGCTACATAATCAACAAGCTATTTTAGCGCAAGTCGCGGATGCGTTAAAATCTGATGTCACATCATTACCAGAGAAAATTGATCAGTTGCAAGAAAAAGCCAAGAAAACAGAAAAAGAATTACAACAATTAAAACAAAAAGCTGCCGTACAAGCAGGGGCGAATTTAGCGCAAAGTGCGGTAAAAATTAATGGAATTTCGGTAATCGTACAACAATTGGATGGTGTCGATACCAAAGTATTGCGTGTGATGGTAGATGATTTGAAAAATCAACTTGGTTCTGCTGTGATTGCTTTTGCTTCTGTTGTAGATGAAAAAGTCAATCTCATTGTGGGTATAACAGCAGACATCACAAGTAAAGTAAAAGCAGGTGAATTAGTCAATCTAATGGCTCAACAAGTGGGAGGCAAAGGAGGCGGTCGTCCAGATATGGCGATGGCAGGCGGATCTCAGCCTGAAAATGTAGTTGAAGCATTACATGTTGCTTCAGATTGGTTAAAAGTAAATTTGTAAGTGTTGCATTATGAATGTCTTGTTTTAATGTATAAGACTGGTTATCAATAAGGATGTTGATAGGTCTGTGAATGTTTTATTTTTTCTTTATTGCAAGGCGAAATGAAACATTCACAGACCAATAGCACAAGACAGATATAATCATATAAATAGGGAGAAGTATATGCTGGTTTTGACAAGAAAACTAGGTGAAAGCTTACTCATTGGCGATGATATTGAAATCACAGTGTTAAATGTCCGTGGTAATCAAGTAAAAATCGGTGTGAAAGCACCAAAAAACGTTTCCGTACATCGGGAAGAAATCTATCAACGTATCAAACAATCTCAAGATGACGAACATTTAGAGATTGAATAAGGAGAATCTATGAGTAAATTAACTTGCTTTAAAGCCTATGATATTCGTGGTCGTTTGGGGGATGAACTAAATGTTGATATTGCGTACCGCATTGGTCGTGCATTTGGTCAATACCTAAAACCAAAAAATATTGTGGTGGGTGGTGACGTGCGTTTAACCAGTAAAGAATTGAAAAGTGCCGTAACCAACGGGCTATTAGATTCTGGCGTTGATGTGATTGATCTCGGGGAGGTGGGTACAGAAGAAGTTTACTTTGCTACATCTTTCTTAAACGCTGATGGAGGTATTGAAGTCACTGCAAGCCATAACCCAATGGATTACAATGGCTTAAAACTTGTCCGTGAAGGCTCACGCCCAATTAGTTCTGAAACAGGTTTAGCGGATATTCAACGCTTAGCGGAGGAAAATAATTTCCCAGCGGTAACGCAGCGCGGTCAATATAAACAACAATCGGTAATTGGTGATTATGTTGAACGTTTACTTTCTTATGTAAACTTAGACAATATCAAACCATTAAAATTAGTGATTAACTCAGGTAATGGTGCGGCAGGTCATGTGGTTGATGCCATTGAGGCTCAATTTAAAGCGCGCCGAGTGCCAGTGGAATTTATTAAAGTGCATAATAATCCAGACGGTACATTCCCACACGGAATTCCTAATCCAATTTTACATGAAAACCGTCAAGACACCATTGATGCGGTATTAAAACACAAAGCGGATATGGGAATTGCCTTTGATGGCGACTTCGACCGTTGTTTCTTCTTTGATGAAAACGGTGGTTTCATTGAAGGTTACTATGTGGTTGGTCTGTTAGGTCAAGCCTTTACCCAAAAACAAAAAGGGGCGAAGATTATCTACGATCCACGTTTAATCTGGAATACTGAAAAATTAGTCGCTGAAAATGGTGGTGAAGCCGTGATGTCAAAATCCGGTCACTCATTTATTAAAGAAAAAATGCGTGAAGTGGATGCGGTTTATGGCGGTGAAATGTCGGCTCACCATTATTTCCGTGATTTCTACTATTGCGATAGCGGTATGGTGCCTTGGTTATTAGTGATGGAATTAGTGAGCACAACAGGTAAATCCTTAGGTCAATTAGTGACAGAAAGTATTAACACGTATCCATCACCGGGTGAAATCAACAGCAAATTAACCGATGCCAAAGCGTCCATTGCTCGTGTACGTGCTGCCTATGAAAAAGATGCGGTGAGCGTAAATGAAATTGACGGTATTAGCATTGAATATCCAAACTGGCGTTTCAATTTACGTAGTTCAAATACGGAACCAGTGGTGCGTTTGAACCTTGAAACCCGTGGCGATAAGCAGTTGATGCAAGAGAAGACTGATGAGATTTTGGCGTTATTGCGTCAATAAAAAATCTTGTTAATATTGACCGTACTTTAAAAAAGTGCGGTTATTTTATAATTAATATCGTGTTTCGCCGATGGCGACTTACTTTTTCTTTGCTCGTGCAAAGCAAAAGTAAGCAAAAAGAAACACGCCCCGATTTTGCCTTGTTTCCTGAAAATCATTCAATTTGCTTAACGGAAAAATTGTAAACTCGCTACGCTCAAACAGTACAATTTTTCCTACAAATTAAATGATTTTCAGGCGGCAAAGACGGGGACTACCTTTAGAAAAGGACAAAAAATGAAAGTCATTATTCCTGTGGCTGGCTTAGGTACGCGAATGTTACCTGCCACCAAAGCCATTCCAAAAGAAATGCTTACTTTAGTCGATAAACCGTTAATTCAATATGTGGTAAATGAATGTGTCAACGCTGGTGTGAAAGAAATCGTGTTAGTCACCCATTCATCCAAAAATGCCATTGAAAACCACTTTGATACCTCTTTTGAATTGGAAACCATGCTGGAAAAACGGGTGAAACGCCAGTTATTGGAAGAAGTGCGTGCTATTTGCCCGAAAGATGTCACTATTATGCACGTCCGTCAAGGTAACGCCAAAGGGTTGGGGCACGCCGTGTTATGTGGTCGTCCTGTGGTGGGGAATGAACCTTTTGCGGTGGTGTTGCCTGATGTACTATTAGCGGATTTTACCGCTAATCAAAAAACCGAAAATCTTGCTGCCATGATCAAACGCTTTCAAGAAACAGGCAATAGCCAAATTATGGTTGCCCCAGTGGATCCAAAAGACGTGAGTAGTTACGGTATCGCAGACTGTGACGGTGTGGATTTTGCGGGTGGTGAAAGTGCCAAAATTGCGCGTATGGTGGAAAAACCGAGTGTAGAAAAAGCACCGTCTAATCTTGCCGTTGTGGGGCGTTATGTATTTTCAGCGGGAATTTGGCGTTTATTAGAAAAAACACCAGTTGGTATCGGTGATGAAATTCAATTAACCGATGCCATTGATATGCTGATCGAAAAAGAAACCGTAGAAGCTTTCCACATGACCGGAGAGTCTTTTGACTGCGGTGATAAAATTGGTTATATGCAAGCCTTTGTGGAATATGGGTTACAACATGAAAAATTAGGCAAACCATTTAAAGACTATTTAAAAAAATTAGCTAAAACCTTGTAACAAGCGAGATAAAGAACAGGATTAGGGTGCGTTCAAACGTACCCCACCTAGTTTTAAAAGCCCAATTTTCGCATTTCATTCACTACATCTTTCACTTCAATTTCTGCCATCAAATTTTTACCCGATAATTTGGTCGCCCATGGCAATTCTTGCGAGGGTTTATGAAATTCTTTTAACGCATTTTGCTCATAGACCGAAATCACATTATCTAAATTATGGTAAGGACCTGTTCGCCAAGGATTATGATAAGCATACAGACCAATAACAGGCGTTCCCACCATGGTGGCAATATGAGCAGGACCGCTATCAGGGGCGATCACTAAATCCGCTTGTTGAATTAAAGCGGTCAATTCAGCTAAATTGGTTTTTCCACAGGCATTGGTTATCTGATTATCATAAAGTGCGGTGATTTTTTGGCAAATTTCCATTTCTCGTGAAGCAGGAGAACCACATAAAATCACGTTAATACCTTGTTGAGTGGCAACATTGGCGAGTTCCGCATAGCGTTCAATCAGCCAATCTTTTTCCGCTTTGCTGGAACAAGGGGAAATAATCAGATTGCGTTGGTTTGGCTGAATAAAGGTTTTTGCCTTTTGTTGTGCTGGCAAAGAAAGGTTTAATTGCCAATGAGGGGTAAATTTTGCTACGCCAATTTTTTCGGCAAATGCGATGAAACCGTCTAACACATGGGGATTGTCAGGGTCATTCACCCGTTGATTAACAAAAAAACATTGTCCTTCTCTTGAGCGTTTTTTACCAAAACCGATTTTATATTTGGCTTTAATACCTAAAGATAAAATAGATGCACGGAAAGCGGTTTGCATATTTAATAAGGCATCAAATGGTTGATTTTTTAGCTGTTTCCATAAAGCAAAAACGCCTCGCCAACCTGTTTTTTTATCAAATATAACTAAATCAATAGGCGGATTTTCAGGCATGACTTGTGATAATAAAGCATATTCCACCTTTCCCACAATCCAAGTGATTTGACAAGCAGGATAAAAACGAGCAATTTCTTGTACCACGGCTAAAGCGTGAGTAATATCACCAATGGCGGAAAGGCGGAGAATACAAAGGGATTTGGGCGGATGCTTTGGGCTAAACAGGGACATAATGGATCCTTTAATTGCTAAATTCATTAACACAGGGGCGTATTGCATACGCCCTTATGCTCGATTGTAGGGTTTTAACAATTTTTGATTATTACATTTATTGGGCGTATGCAATACGCCCCTACAATTGCGAAATACCCCTATTTTAAAGTAGAATGATGCGAACGCCAACAAGGAATATAAAATGATTGAACGACAACATCAAAACCAGTTTTTTTTACTTTCTGATGAACGTTATAGTGAATTGGATTATACCCAATTTTTCCAACCTGACTATTGGCAAAAGCAAGGGCGAGTTTCAGGCACGGCCAAAGGACGTGGTACCACTTATTTTTTACAAACCGATGATCTATTCGGTGTTAATGCCAGCTTACGTCATTATTATCGTGGCGGTTTGTGGGGTAAAATTATTCGAGATCGCTACCGTTTTACCGTACTTTCACAAACCCGCAGTTTTGCCGAATTACGTTTGTTGCAAAAATTATACTTAGCGGGTTTGCCTGTGCCGAAGCCAATTATGGCGGTCGTTGAAAAAGGTAAGTTAGGTATTTGTTATCGTGCCGATATTTTGATGGAAAAGATCGAAAATGCTCAGGATTTAACCGCACTTTTACAACATCAAACCTTGCCCTCAGAAATTTGGCAACAGATTGGCGGCTTAATTCGCCAATTGCACGATTTACAAATTTGCCATACGGATTTAAACGCCCATAATATTTTGCTCCAACAGACAGCAACAGGGCAAAAATGTTGGTTGTTAGATTTTGATAAGTGCGGTGAAAAATCAGGGGATTTTTGGAAACAAGGCAATCTTGAACGATTACAGCGTTCTTTTCATAAGGAAATTGAACGGATGAAAATTCAATTTAGCACGCAAAATTGGCAAGATTTATTAACCGGTTATCACAATCGCCAGATTTAATGATAGAATACCGCACATTTTGAATAGATAAAAAATTATTAGGAAAACAGATGCGTACAAGTCAATATTTATTTTCAACGCTAAAAGAAACCCCGAATGATGCTCAAGTGGTGAGCCATCAGTTAATGCTTCGATCTGGTATGATTCGCCCGATGGCATCTGGCTTATATAACTGGTTGCCAACAGGTGTTAAAGTATTGAAAAAAGTTGAAAATATTATTCGTGAAGAAATGAACAAAGGCGGTGCCATTGAAGTGCTGATGCCTGTGGTACAACCTGCCGAACTTTGGCAAGAATCAGGGCGTTGGCAGGATTATGGTGCAGAGCTATTGCGTTTTACCGATCGTGGCAAACGCGATTTTGTGTTAGGACCGACGCACGAAGAAGTGATCACAGATCTTATTCGCCGTGAAATCAGTTCTTATAAACAGTTACCGCTGAATTTATATCAAATTCAAACCAAATTCCGTGACGAAGTTCGCCCACGTTTTGGTGTAATGCGTTCCCGTGAATTTGTGATGAAAGACGCTTATTCTTTCCACACCACGAAAGAAAGTTTACAACAAACCTATGATGTGATGTATCAGGTTTATAGCAATATTTTCAATCGGTTAAACTTAGATTTCCGTGCAGTACAAGCGGATACAGGTTCAATCGGTGGCTCCGCATCACATGAGTTTCAAGTGCTGGCTCAAAGCGGTGAAGATGATGTGGTATTTTCTACCGAAAGTGATTTTGCCGCCAATATTGAATTAGCGGAAGCGGTGGCGGTAGGTGAACGTTCACAACCAACTAAAGCGATGGAATTAGTGGATACGCCAAATGCCAAAACCATTGCAGAGTTAGTAGAACAGTTTAATCTGCCAATTGAGAAAACCGCCAAAACCTTGATTGTAAAAGGGGCAACAGAAGAACAGCCGTTAATCGCCTTAATCTTACGTGGTGATCATGAATTAAATGAAGTGAAAGCTCAAAAACACCCGTTAGTGGCTGATCCATTAGAATTTGCTGATGAAGCCACAATTAAAGCCAAAATTGGGGCGGGTGTGGGATCATTAGGTGTGGTGAATTTACCGATTCCAGCGGTGATTGATCGCTCCGTGGCATTAATGTCTGATTTTACGGTGGGAGCCAATATTGACGGCAAACATTATTTCAATGTGAACTGGGAACGTGATGTGGCGTTGCCTGAAATTTTTGATTTACGTAACGTCGTCGATGGTGATCCAAGTCCAGACGGAAAAGGCACATTGCAAATTAAACGGGGCATTGAAGTGGGGCATATTTTCCAGTTGGGGACGAAATATTCCGAAGCCATGAAAGCCACCGTGCAAGGCGAAGACGGTAAACCGTTGGTGATCACAATGGGTTGCTATGGTGTTGGTGTCACCCGTGTGGTGGCAGCGGCGATTGAGCAAAATCATGATGAGCGTGGGATTATTTGGTCAAGCGATGAAATTGCCCCATTTACCGTGGCGATTGTGCCAATGAATATGTACAAGTCCGAAAGCGTACAACAATTTGCTGAAGAGTTATACCACACTTTGCAATCGCAAGGTGTCGATGTGATTTTTGATGATCGCAAAGAACGCCCCGGTGTCATGTTTGCGGATATGGAATTGATCGGCGTACCACATATGGTGGTGATCGGTGAGAAAAATCTGGCTAACGGTGAAATTGAATACAAAAACCGCCGTACAGGGGAAAGGCAGATGATTGCAAAAGATGAATTGTTAGCGTTTTTAAAAGAGAATGTGAAAGCTTAAGAACCTAAAAATTGAAATGACCGTCAAAGTGCGGTCATTTTTTTGCCTGTTTATCCTTTCCATCTCTCAAACAAAGATGAACTTACCACATTATCCACCTTATCAAAAGCAATCATTTTGCCATCTTCCATTAAGATCACTTGCTCTGCCAATGTGGTGAGTTCATCTACACTATGGGTGACATATAAAATCGGAATAGCGATTTGTTGGGCGAGGTTTTCTAAATAGCTTAATAACTCTTGTTTACGGGGTAAATCAAGGGCGGATAAAGGTTCGTCCATCAGCAACATTTCAGGTTGACTTAATAACGCTCTTCCAATGGCGACACGTTGTTTTTCCCCGCCAGACAGGCTGATGGGGTAACGATTTAGCAAGTGTTCGATGCCGAGTAGTTGCACAATTCGGTCAAATTCCACCGCATTTTTTCTGCTTTTGGATTGCATGGCGTAACGCAAATTTCCTTTTACAGAATAATGTGGAAATAAACGTCCATCTTGAAAAACATAGCCCATATTACGTTTATTGGGCGGGAGGCAGATACCTTTTTTGGTATCCACTAAAATTTTGTCATTTAATTTAATATAACCTTGATCAGGATGAATTAACCCACTGATTAAATTAATCACGGTGGATTTGCCTGAACCTGACAAGCCAAAAAGCACGGTGACATTTTGGCTCGGAATTTGAGCGTTAAGTTGTAATTCAAAATTGCCTAAGCGTTTACTTACATTAATGTCTAGCATCAGATTGCCCCAATTTTTGTTGTGTCCGTTTGGCGAGCCACTCGGAAATAATCAGTGAGAGTAACGCAATAATAATGGAAATTAAACAAAGGCGAACTGCTGCTCCTTCAGCATTTGGAGTTTCGATAAAGGAATACATGGCGAGTGGTATGGTTTGCGTGACATTGGGAATGTTTGACACAAAGGTAATAGTTGCCCCAAATTCACCTAAAGAACGGGCAAAGCCCAAAATCATACCGGCCAAAATACCTGGGAACGCTAAAGGTAAGGTGATGGTGTAAAAGGTTCGCCATGGTGAAGATCCGAGCGTCAGTGCGGCTTGTTCAAGACGCATATCAATGCTTTCAATAGCTAAACGGATAGAACGTACCACTAAGGGAAACGCCACTACCGCAGAGGCTAAAATCGCACCATTAAGGCTAAAGCCAAAGGTAAAACCAAACCATTGCGAAATGTATTTACCGATAAAGCCATTGCGTCCCATGGAGATCAGCAGTAAGTAACCGATCACTACCGGCGGTAGCACAAGCGGTAAATGAACAATACCATTAAGTAAGGCTTTGCCCCAGAATTGTTTGCGAGCTAATAACCACGCAATCGCAATCGCAAAGGGTAACGCCCAAATATTCGCCCACAGAGCGACTTTTAAACTTAAAATAATGGCATTTATTTCAGATGGTGAAAGTTTTATATATTCAATCATATAGCGAATTTTGTTATTAAAAGGGCGGACTCACAAATCCGCTCTACAAGTATTTATACAATTATTTACGCACAATCGGTGGCACAAAGCCTAAGCCTAAATCCCATGGCTGTTCAATCCAAGTATTTTGTGGAATATCTATCACATAATCATCCACTAATGGCGCCCCCGCTGGCTTGGCAAAAACGGTAACAAATTTTGCCTTTGGATACATTTTGCGAATTTCACGCGCGGTATTTCCTGTATCTACTAAATCGTCCACTACGATAAAGCCATCACCGTCAGTTTGAGCTGCATGTAAGACTTTTAATTCGCCTTGTTGATCATGATCGTAACTGGAGATACACACAGTTTCAACATGGCGTAGTCCCAATTCACGTGCTAATACGGCGGCAGGAAATAAACCACCACGGCTGACAGCAATAATGCCTTTCCATTGTGTGGCTGGTAATAAACGCTCAGCCAGTTTGCGAGCGTGCATTTGGAACATATCCCAAGTGACAATATACTTTTCACTCATCATTTTATCCTTAACTTATTTGAGAGAAATTTAAAAATTGTGTAAGCATACCATTTTATCGGCGGTGAATGCTAGAAATTTTGTTTTTTCTATCGTATTTTTTGTGGAAAATCAGCGAAATATCAGGAATATTTGTATAAAACCAGAAATTGATCCATAATGAGACGATCTTTTTATTAAAGGAGGAATTATTATGTCAGATATTCAAACATTACAACCAAAACGTTTATGGCAATGGTTTGATCGCCTTTGTACTATTCCACGTCCATCACATCACGAAGAAAAAGTCGCACAATTTATTGTGGATTGGGCGAAAGAAAAAGGTTTTTTTGTAGAACGAGATCAAATTGGTAACGTATTAATTCGTAAACCAGCCAGTAAAGGCATGGAAAATCGTCAAAAAGTCGCATTGCAAGCCCATATGGATATGGTACCGCAAGCAAATGAGGGATCTACACATGATTTCTTAACGGATCCAATTTTACCTTATGTGGATGGAGAATGGGTAAAAGCGAAAGGGACAACTTTGGGTTCAGATAATGGTATTGGTTTGGCATCAGCCTTAGCGGTGTTAGATGCAGATGATTTAGCCCATCCAGAATTGGAAGTGTTATGTACCATGACGGAAGAAGCTGGTATGGATGGGGCGCACCATTTAAAAACAAATTGGTTACAATCTGATGTGATGATTAATACCGATACGGAAGAAAATGGCGAAATTTATATTGGTTGTGCTGGTGGTGAAGATGCTAAAGTGAGTTTGCCGATTCAACGTGAAAAAAATACTTTTGCACATACGTATCAACTTTCTTTAAAAGGTTTGCGCGGTGGTCACTCTGGCAGTGAAATTAATACAAATCGAGTTAATGCGATTAAATTATTTGCTCGTTTCTTAGCAAATATTGAACAAACTCAAGCCTTTTCATTTGCTTTAGTGGAAATTCGAGGCGGTTCGGTGCGTAATGCCATTCCGCGTGAGGCACATGCGATAGTTTGTGTGAATGATGAAAACGCCTTAAAAACTGCGGTGCAAAATTTCCAACATTTATTACAAGATGAATTAGCCATTGCTGAACCGAATGCTACACTTACCGCTCAACTGATTGAAAAAGCAGAAATGATCTTTGACAAAGTATCTACACATAAAGCCATTCATTTAGTTAATGCATTACCAAATGGCGTAAATCGTTACAGCGATGTCGTTGATGGTGTGGTGGAAACATCAAGTAGTATTGGTGTGTTAAAAACCGAAGACGATGCAGTAACGGGGTTGATTTTAATTCGCTCTTTAGTCGAAAGTGGTAAGCAATATGTGGCAAGTTTATTGTCGTCTTTGACGTCTTTATGTGGTGCAACAGTCACCCTTTCTGGTAATTACCCCGGCTGGCAACCTCACCCAGATACCGATATTTTGCGTTTAACCCAACGCATTTATGCGGAAATATTAGGTGTTGAACCAACCATTAAAGTCATTCATGCAGGGTTGGAATGTGGTTTAATTAAACAGGCTTATCCAGCGATGGAAATTGTGTCTTTTGGACCAACTATTGAAAATGCTCATTCCCCTGATGAAAAAGTGCATATTCCTGCTGTACAAATTTATTGGGCGCTATTGACCAAAGTATTGGCGAATATTCCAGAACAAAAATAAATAGAAAAATTGGGGACAGCTAAAAATTTGATATGAAAATAGTAAAGAAAGTGATACAATCGCTCGTTCTAATTAGGGTCAATAGACCCTATGTCCCGAATTTTATATTTTATTGATAGGTTAATTTATGGCTCTTGTTACCGAGAAAAAGAAACATGCACCTGAGCAAACAGCAGGGCAAAAATCCGTTGGTTTAAACCGTTTATTATGGTTATTAGCTATCGTTGTCATCATTGTCGCTGCGGTAGGTAATATTTATTTTGCAGAACAATATTCAACCGCTATTCGTGTGGTCGGTATTGTGGTATTAATTGCCGTTGCTTTGGGCTTGGCAGCCATTACTAATCAGGGGGTAAAAGCTCTCGCTTTCTTTAGTGATGCTCGTGTTGAAATGCGTAGAGTGGTGTGGCCAACTCGCTCCGAAACTACACAAACCACATTAATTGTGGCTGGTGTAACAGTAGTTGTTTCATTAATTTTATGGGCGTTTGACAGCATTATTATTAGCGTCCTTGATTTCTTAACCAATTTGAGATTCTAATCCTATGACAGAAACAGTAGCAGCTAAAAAACGTTGGTATGTATTACAGGCTTTCTCTGGTTTTGAAGGTCGAGTAGCGACAACATTGCGTGAATATATTAAATTAAACCACATGGAAGATCAGTTTGGTGAAGTGCTTGTACCTACCGAAGAAGTGATTGAGAATGTGGCGGGTAAACGTCGTAAAAGTGAACGCAAATTTTTTCCGGGCTATGTGTTAGTTCAAATGGAAATGAATGATTATACATGGCAGTTGGTGCGTAGTGTGCCGAGAGTATTGGGTTTCATTGGTGGAACAGCAGATAAGCCGTTGCCAATTAGTCAGCGTGAAGCGGATTTAATTTTAAATCGTGTCGAACAAAATGCGGATAAACCACGTCCGAAGAATACGTTCTTGCCGGGGGAAGAAGTGCGAGTGACGGAGGGACCATTTGCTGACTTTAATGGTACCGTGGAAGAAGTAGATTATGAAAAAGGTCGAGTTAAAGTATCTGTTTCTATTTTTGGTCGTGCGACACCCGTTGAACTTGAGTTTAGTCAAGTAGAAAAAGCCCATTAATGGATGGTATTTTATAAAAAGTAGTAGGGGCGTATTGCATACGCCCTAAAATTTGATTAAAATACAGCCCTTTTAACGTCCTAGCCTTGTGTTAGGGTAAATAGAAATCTTGCATTCGCAAGGAAATAAACAGGGGAGCTGCTTGAGTAAAGCTTGGCGGCGTTATCACCCACATAGAAGGAAACTTAAACATGGCAAAAAAAGTCCAAGCATACGTTAAGTTGCAAGTTGCAGCGGGTATGGCTAATCCATCACCACCAGTTGGTCCAGCATTAGGTCAACAAGGTGTGAACATCATGGAATTTTGTAAAGCATTCAACGCTCGTACTGAGAGCTTAGAAAAAGGTTTACCAATTCCAGTAGTTATTACGGTATATGCAGACCGTTCATTCACGTTCATTACTAAAACTCCACCAGCGGCGGTATTATTGAAAAAAGCAGCGGGTATCAAATCTGGTTCAGGTAAACCGAACAAAGATAAAGTGGGTAAAGTAACCTTAGAGCAAGTTCGTCAAATCGCTGAAACGAAAGCAGCGGATATGACTGGTGCAACTATTGAAACTAAAATGAAATCAATCGCTGGTACAGCTCGTTCAATGGGCTTAGTGGTGGAGGAATAATACGATGGCTAAATTGACTAAAAAAATGAAAGCAATCAAGCAGACCGTAGATTCTACTAAAGCGTATGAAATTAACGAAGCTATTGCAGTGTTAAAACAATTCGCCACCGCTAAATTCAAAGAAAGCGTAGATGTGGCAGTAAATTTAGGTATTGATCCACGTAAATCAGACCAAAACGTACGTGGTGCCACTGTGTTACCACATGGTACAGGTCGTGAAGTGCGTGTGGCTGTGTTTACTCAAGGTGCCAATGCAGACGCAGCCAAAGCCGCTGGTGCAGACTTAGTGGGTATGGAAGATCTTGCCGAGCAAGTGAAAAAAGGCGAAATGAACTTTGACGTTGTAATTGCATCACCAGATGCAATGCGTGTTGTCGGTCAGTTAGGTCAAGTATTAGGTCCACGTGGTTTAATGCCAAACCCGAAAGTAGGTACCGTCACACCAAACGTGGCCGAAGCGGTTAAAAACGCAAAATCTGGTCAGGTTCGTTATCGTAATGATAAAAATGGTATTATCCATTCAACTATCGGTAAAGCTGACTTTGCTCCAGAACAATTAAAAGAAAACTTACAAGCCTTGTTGGCTGCTTTAGTGAAAGCAAAACCAACCAGTGCAAAAGGTATCTTTATCAAGAAAGTGAGCATCTCTACCACTATGGGTGCAGGTGTAGCTGTTGATCAGTCTTCACTTTAATTGATGACTCGGTTTGACAAAAGTGCGGTTTTTTACCGCACTTTTTTATAGAAATGACTTTACCAATAGGAAAAAGTCGTCTATAATTGCCGACCTAATTTTGCAAAATGTATTGCGAAATATATTGTAATATATAGCAAAATATAGCGAAGTATTGATGGTGCTTGCCAAATCAAGCCCCATCCAAGACCGTAGGTGGTGACATAAAATCAGTCGCCTTAATATCCAACGTAGATGGTGAACAGAAAAAGAATTTTCTGCTTCTGTACACCGAAGTCGTCCTAATAAATATTTTATTAGGTAGTTTAATTCCGAGAAATCGGAGTGTATTCAGGAGCTAAAAGCCAATGGCATTAAATCTTCAAGACAAACAAGCAATTGTTGCCGAAGTAAATGAAGCAGCCAAAGGTGCCCTATCAGCTGTTATCGCGGATAGCCGTGGTGTAACAGTTGATAAAATGACTGAGTTACGTAAAACAGCTCGTGAAGCAGGTGTTTCAATGCGTGTGGTTCGTAATACTTTATTACGCCGTGCGGTTGAAGGTACTGAATTTGAGTGCTTAAAAGATGCGTTTACCGGTCCAACTCTGATTGCATTCTCAACTGAACACCCAGGTGCAGCAGCACGTTTGTTCACTGAATTTGCAAAAACAAACAAAGAGTTTGAATTAAAAGGTGCCGCCTTTGAAGGTAAATTGCAAGATGTAAACTTCTTAGCAACATTACCAACTTACGAAGAAGCGATTGCACGTTTAATGGGTACAATGAAAGAAGCTGCGGCAGGCAAACTTGTTCGCACTTTTGCAGCATTACGCGACAAATTACAAGAAGCGGCTTAATTTTAAAAGCCTTTCTTAAATCGTTTATCAACTTATTTACTTTAGGAATTGATTGTTATGTCATTAACTAACGAACAACTAATCGAAGCGATTGCTTCAAAATCAGTATCAGAAATCGTTGAATTAATCGCAGCGATGGAAGAAAAATTTGGTGTTTCAGCAGCAGTAGCAGCAGCGGCTCCAGCAGCAGGTGCAGCGGCAGCAGTTGAAGAAAAAACTGAATTCGATGTCGTATTAGCAGAAGTAGGTGCTAACAAAGTAGCAGTTATCAAAGCAGTACGTGGTGCAACAGGTTTAGGCTTGAAAGAAGCGAAAGATTTAGTTGAATCTGCACCAGCTGCATTGAAAGAAGGCATCTCTAAAGCAGAAGCTGAAGCATTGAAAAAAGAATTAGAAGAAGCAGGTGCAAAAGTAGATATCAAATAATTTTGATTGATACTTTTTCCACTTCGGAAACCAGAATTTCTGGGAAAGTGGCTGACGGTATTCCGTCAGCCATTTTGTGCTATCAAGGTAGCATAAATAAAACCACCGTTTCATTGTCGATAAATTAAGTTAAATCAAGCTGTTAGCTTAATGACAATCCGCTCATCAGAAGTAAGGTTCAGAGTGCGGTATCTAACAAACGGATTCAAATCATTGTAGCAGGTCGGCAAAAATTTTTATTTTTTCACCGCACTTTTAAACTGTTGCAATTCGGTCACACTAAAAAATTACAGAGGAACCCCAATGGTTTACTCCTATACCGAGAAAAAACGTATTCGTAAAGACTTCGGCAAACGTCCGCAAGTTTTAAATGTACCTTATTTATTAACAATCCAATTAGATTCTTTCGATAAATTTATCCAAAGAGATCCTGAAGGGCAACAAGGCTTAGAAGCCGCATTTCGTTCCGTGTTTCCTATCGTGAGTAATAACGGTAGTACAGAATTACAATATGTTAGCTATAAGCTAGGTGAGCCCGTGTTTGACGTGCGTGAATGTCAAATTCGTGGCACCACTTTTGCCGCCCCATTGCGTGTAAAATTACGCTTAGTCAGTTATGACCGTGATGCAGCACCAGGTACCATCAAAGATATTAAAGAACAAGATGTCTATATGGGCGAAATCCCATTGATGACGGAAAACGGTACCTTTGTGATCAACGGCACAGAACGTGTTATCGTGTCACAATTACACCGCAGTCCAGGCGTATTCTTTGATTCTGACAAAGGTAAAACCCACTCATCAGGTAAAGTGCTGTATAACGCACGTATTATTCCTTACCGTGGTTCTTGGTTAGACTTTGAATTCGATCCGAAAGATAACTTATTCGCTCGTATTGACCGTCGCCGTAAATTACCGGCAACGATCATTTTGCGTGCCTTACACTATACGACCGAAGAAATCTTAGATTTGTTCTTCGAAAAAGTCGTATTTGAAATTCAAGATAATAAATTATTAATGGCATTAGTGCCAGACCGTTTACGTGGCGAAACCGCCAGCTTTGATATTGAAGCTAATGGCAAAGTCTATGTAGAACGGGGTCGTCGCATTACGGCTCGCCATATTCGTGCTTTAGAAAAAGACAATATTGATAAAGTGGAAGTGCCAACCGAATATATTATCGGTAAAGTGGCTGCTAAAGATTATGTAGATTTAGAAAGTGGTGAAATTATTTGCCCTGCTAATATGGAATTGTCGTTAGAGCTATTAGCGAAATTAGCTCAAGCAGGTTACACCACCATTGAAACCTTATTTACCAATGACTTAGACTTTGGTCCTTATATTTCTGAAACCTTACGTGTGGATCCATCTTATGACCGTTTAAGTGCGTTAGTGGAAATTTACCGTATGATGCGTCCGGGTGAACCACCAACAAAAGAAGCGGCAGAAGGGTTATTTGATAACTTGTTCTTCTCACAAGATCGTTATGATTTATCGGCTGTGGGTCGGATGAAATTCAACCGTTCTTTAGGCATTGAAGAAGAACACGGCAGCGGCGTATTAAGCAAAGAAGACATCGTGAATGTGATGAAAAAACTCATCGACATTCGTAATGGTCGTGGCGAAGTGGACGATATTGACCACTTGGGTAACCGCCGTATTCGTTCTGTAGGTGAAATGGCAGAAAACCAATTCCGTATTGGTTTAGTGCGTGTTGAGCGTGCCGTGCGTGAGCGTTTATCTTTAGGCGATTTAGATGCAGTCACACCACAAGATTTAATCAATGCCAAACCAATTTCTGCAGCAGTGAAAGAATTCTTTGGTTCATCACAATTATCGCAATTTATGGATCAAAACAACCCATTATCGGAAGTGACCCATAAACGCCGTATTTCAGCTCTTGGCCCAGGTGGTTTAACCCGTGAACGGGCAGGCTTTGAAGTGCGTGACGTACATACCACCCACTATGGTCGTGTGTGTCCAATCGAAACCCCTGAAGGCCCGAATATCGGTTTGATTAACTCCCTTTCCGTGTATGCACGCACCAACGATTACGGTTTCTTAGAAACCCCATATCGTAAAGTAGTCGATGGTCAAGTGACCGAAGAAATCGAATATTTATCTGCCATTGAAGAAGGTAAATATGTGATCGCACAGGCGAACTCCAATCTTGATGAAAACTTCCGCTTTACTGATGCCTTTGTTACGGCTCGTGGTGAACACGGTGAATCAGGCTTATATCGCCCAGAAGATATTCATTATATGGACGTTTCCACCCAACAAGTGGTGTCGGTGGCGGCAGCCTTGATTCCATTCTTGGAACACGACGATGCGAACCGCGCCTTGATGGGGGCGAACATGCAACGCCAAGCCGTCCCAACGTTACGCTCCGATAAACCATTAGTCGGTACAGGGATGGAAAAACCAATCGCCCTTGACTCAGGTGTGGCTGTGGTGGCAAAACGGGGTGGCACAATCCAATATGTGGACGCATCTCGTATCGTGGTGAAAGTCAACGAAGACGAAACCATTCCAGGTGAAGCAGGGATTGATATTTATAACTTGATTAAATACACCCGTTCAAACCAAAACACTTGTATCAACCAAATTCCTTGTGTGAATTTAGGTGAGCCAGTGGGGCGTGGTGAAATCTTAGCTGATGGTCCATCAACCGATCTTGGTGAATTGGCGTTAGGTCAAAATATCCGTGTGGCATTTATGCCTTGGAACGGTTATAACTTTGAAGACTCCATGTTAGTGTCTGAGCGTGTGGTGCAACAAGATCGTTTTACCACCATTCACATTCAAGAATTATCTTGTGTGGCACGTGATACCAAACTCGGTTCGGAAGAAATCACCGCAGATATTCCAAATGTGGGTGAAGCGGCGTTAAGCAAACTGGATGAATCGGGTATTGTGTATGTCGGTGCGGAAGTGAAAGGCGGCGATATTCTGGTGGGTAAAGTGACACCAAAAGGTGAAACTCAATTAACCCCAGAAGAAAAATTATTACGTGCGATTTTTGGTGAAAAAGCATCTGATGTAAAAGACAGCTCACTTCGTGTACCTAATGGCACATCAGGTACGATTATTGACGTGCAAGTCTTTACCCGTGATGGCGTAGAGAAAGACAAACGTGCCTTAGAAATCGAAGAAATGCAACTCAAACAAGCGAAAAAAGACCTTGTGGAAGAGTTGGAAATTTTAGAAGCAGGCTTGTTCTCTCGTGTGCGTAACCTATTAATTGACGGTGGTGTCAGCGAAAAAGAATTGGATAAAATGGATCGGGCGAAATGGTTAGAACAAACCTTGAGCGATGAATTTAAACAAAATCAATTAGAACAACTTGCTGAACAATATGAAGAATTACGCAAAGACTTTGAACACAAACTTGAAGTGAAACGTGGCAAAATCATTCAAGGTGATGATTTAGCTCCAGGCGTGTTAAAAGTAGTGAAAGTCTATCTTGCGGTGAAACGCCATATCCAACCAGGTGATAAAATGGCGGGTCGTCACGGTAACAAAGGGGTTATTTCAAAAATTAACCCTGTGGAAGATATGCCGTACGATGAAAACGGTCAACCTGTGGAAATCGTGTTGAACCCATTGGGCGTACCATCTCGTATGAACATCGGTCAGATTTTGGAAACCCATTTAGGTTTAGCGGCGAAAGGAATTGGTGATCAAATCAATGCAATGCTTAAACAAAAACAAGACGTGGAAAAATTGCGTGGTTACATCCAAAAAGCCTACGATCTTGGTGGTGGTTCACAACAAGTGGATTTAACCACCTTTACTGACGAAGAAGTGTTACGTTTAGCGGAAAACTTACGTAAAGGTATGCCATTAGCCACACCAGTATTTGATGGGGCGGAAGAGCGTGAAATCAAAGAATTGTTACAATTAGGTGGCTTACCAACTTCAGGTCAAATCACCCTTTACGATGGTCGTACGGGTGAAAAATTTGAACGTCCGGTAACCGTAGGTTACATGTATATGCTCAAATTGAACCACTTAGTTGATGACAAAATGCATGCTCGTTCAACCGGTTCTTACAGCCTTGTGACGCAACAACCGTTGGGTGGTAAAGCGCAATTCGGTGGTCAGCGTTTCGGTGAAATGGAGGTCTGGGCATTAGAAGCCTATGGTGCAGCTTATACGCTTCAAGAAATGCTTACCGTGAAATCCGATGATGTGAACGGTCGTACGAAGATGTATAAAAACATCGTGGGTGGTACCCATTATATGGAACCAGGTACACCAGAGTCTTTCAACGTTATTATGAAAGAAATTCGTTCACTGGGTCTAAACATTGATTTAGACGAAGAGTAAGCCGACAGGCAACATTATCCGCGAAAGTGCGGTGAGAAAATGAAGATTTTTTACACCGCACTTTGAATACCTTTAACTCCGATAGGAGCAAATCTGTGAAAGATTTAGTTAAATTTTTAAAAGCACAATCCAAAACTGCTGAAGATTTTGATGTGATTAAAATTGGTTTGGCTTCCCCTGATATGATCCGTTCTTGGTCATTCGGTGAAGTGAAAAAACCTGAAACCATTAACTACCGTACATTCAAACCAGAACGTGATGGTCTTTTCTGCGCCCGTATTTTCGGCCCGGTGAAAGATTATGAATGTTTATGTGGTAAATATAAACGCTTAAAACACCGTGGCGTTATCTGTGAAAAATGTGGTGTCGAAGTGACTCAAACCAAAGTACGTCGTGAACGTATGGGACACATTGAGTTAGCTTCACCGGTTGCGCATATTTGGTTCTTAAAATCCCTGCCATCTCGTATCGGTTTATTATTAGATATGCCGTTGCGTGATATTGAACGTGTACTTTATTTTGAAAGCTACATTGTGATCGAACCGGGCATGACCGATCTTGAAAAAGGTCAATTATTAACGGAAGAACAATATTTAGAGGCCGAAGAGCGTTGGGCAGACGAATTTGATGCGAAAATGGGGGCGGAAGCCATTCAAGCCATTTTGCGTGATATGGACTTGCCACACGAATGTGAAACCTTGCGTGAAGAATTACAAGAAACCAATTCCGAAACCAAACGTAAAAAAATCACTAAACGCTTGAAATTAATCGAGGCCTTTATTCAATCTGGCAACAAACCAGAATGGATGGTGATGACCGTATTGCCTGTGTTACCACCGGATTTACGTCCATTAGTGCCGTTAGACGGTGGTCGTTTTGCGACCTCTGATTTGAACGATCTCTATCGCCGTGTGATCAACCGTAACAACCGTTTAAAACGTTTATTGGATTTAATTGCGCCCGATATTATCGTGCGTAACGAAAAACGGATGTTACAAGAATCCGTCGACGCCTTATTAGATAACGGTCGTCGTGGTCGTGCGATCACGGGTTCAAACCGTCGTCCATTAAAATCTTTGGCTGATATGATCAAAGGTAAACAAGGTCGTTTCCGTCAAAACTTATTGGGTAAACGTGTTGACTATTCCGGTCGTTCTGTAATCACCGTAGGGCCATACTTACACCTACATCAATGTGGTTTACCGAAAAAAATGGCGTTGGAATTATTCCGTCCATTTATTTATGCGAAATTAGAAAGCCGTGGTTATGCATCAACGATCAAAGCCGCTAAAAAAATGGTGGAGCGTGAAGATGCTATCGTATGGGATATTTTAGCGGACGTGATTCGTGAACACCCAATCTTATTAAACCGTGCGCCGACATTGCACCGTTTGGGTATTCAAGCCTTTGAACCGTTATTGATTGAAGGGAAAGCGATCCAATTACACCCACTCGTTTGTGCGGCGTTCAATGCGGACTTCGACGGTGACCAAATGGCGGTTCACGTACCATTAACGTTGGAAGCGCAATTAGAAGCACGTGCGTTAATGATGTCAACCAACAACATTTTATCCCCAGCCAGTGGTGATCCGATTATCGTGCCATCACAAGACGTGGTATTGGGTCTATACTACATGACCCGTGACAAAGTGAACGGCAAAGGCGAAGGTATGTTGTTGCAAGACCCGAGAGAAGCGGAAAAAGCCTACCGTACAGGACAGGCGGAATTACATTCTCGTGTCAAAGTGCGTATTACCGAATACAGCAAAAATGCGGATGGTGAATTTGAACCACAAACCAACTTAGTGGATACCACCATTGGTCGTGCCATTTTATGGATGATCGCACCAAAAGGGATGCCATTTAGCTTGTTTAACCAAACCTTAGGCAAAAAAGCGATTTCAAAATTGATCAACGAAAGCTATCGCCGTTTGGGGATGAAACCAAGCGTGCTATTCGCTGACCATATTATGTACACCGGCTTTGCTTACGCGGCACGTTCAGGTTCATCTGTTGGTATTGACGATATGGTCATTCCACAGAAAAAATACGAAATTATTTCCGCTGCTGAAGAAGAAGTGGCAGAAATTCAAGAGCAATTCCAATCAGGTTTAGTGACTGCCGGCGAACGTTATAATAAAGTGATCGATATTTGGGCGGCGGCTAACGAACGTGTTGCCAAAGTGATGATGGAAAACTTGTCCACGGAAGAAGTGATCAACCGTGACGGCAATCCTGAAAAACAAGCGTCTTTCAACAGCATCTTTATGATGGCTGACTCTGGTGCGCGTGGTTCTGCCGCACAGATTCGTCAGTTAGCGGGTATGCGTGGTTTGATGGCACGTCCAGACGGTTCAATTATTGAAACCCCAATTACCGCAAATTTCCGTGAAGGCTTGAACGTATTACAATACTTTATTTCCACCCACGGGGCGCGTAAAGGTTTGGCAGATACCGCATTGAAAACTGCAAACTCTGGTTATTTAACTCGTCGTTTAGTGGATGTAGCACAAGACTTAGTGATCACCGAAGATGATTGTGGCACGCACGAAGGTATCGTGATGGCACCATTAATTGAAGGTGGCGATGAAAAAGTCCCATTGCGTGAATTAGTGTTAGGTCGTGTTGCTGCCGAAGATGTGTTAAAACCAGGTACAGACGAAGTGTTAATCGCTCGTAATACTTTATTAGACGAAAAACTCTGTAATGTATTAGATGAAAACTCCGTGGATACGGTAAAAGTACGTTCTGTGGTAACCTGTAACACTGATTTTGGTGTGTGTGCGAAATGTTATGGTCGTGATTTAGCACGTGGTCACTTGATTAACCAAGGGGAAGCTGTCGGTGTTATCGCAGCCCAATCTATCGGTGAACCAGGAACACAGTTAACCATGCGTACGTTCCATATCGGTGGTGCGGCATCTGCAGCAGCCAAAGAATCTAGCGTACAAGTGAAGAACAACGGTACCATTCGTTTAGCCAACGTGAAATTCGTTAACAACCACGAAGGTAAATTAGTGTTGACATCACGTAATACCGAATTAACCGTGATTGACGCATTCGGTCGTACCAAAGAGCATTATAAATTGCCTTACGGTACCATTTTAAACAAAGCAGACGGCAGCGATGTCGAAGCGGGCGAAACCATTGCCAACTGGGATCCGCATACCATGCCGGTTATCTCTGAAGTAGCGGGTTTCGTGAAATTCGTGGATATCGTGGACGGCTTGACCGTGACACGCCAAACCGATGAATTGACAGGTTTATCTTCTATCTTAGTGCAAGATGTGGGTGAACGTGCAACAGCCGGTAAAGACTTACGTCCAGCGATTAAATTAGTGGATGCGAAAGGTAACGATATTTTAATCCCAGGTACGGATGTGGCTGCACAATACTTCTTACCAGGTAAAGCGATTGTGAACCTTGAAGACGGTGCAGAAATCAATATTGGTGATCCGTTAGCGCGTATTCCACAAGAATCCGTCGGAACCAAAGATATTACTGGGGGTCTTCCACGGGTAGCAGATTTATTCGAAGCTCGCAAACCGAAAGAGCCTGCGATCTTAGCAGAAATTTCAGGTATCGTGTCATTCGGTAAAGAAACCAAAGGCAAACGCCGCTTATTGATTACCCCAACAGACGGCTCCGATGCCTACGAAGAAATGATTCCAAAATGGCGTCAACTCAACGTATTTGAGGGCGAAATGGTGGAACGTGGCGATTTAATTTCCGATGGTGCAGAAACCCCACACGACATCTTACGTCTACGTGGTGTTCATGCCGTGACGGAATACATCGTCAACGAAGTGCAAGAAGTTTACCGCTTACAAGGGGTAAAAATCAACGACAAGCACATCGAAGTTATCGTGCGTCAAATGTTGCGCAAAGCTATTATTACCAATGCTTATGACTCTGAATTCTTAGAGGGTGAGCAAGTGGAAGTGGCTCGCATTAAGATCGTTAACCGTAAACGTGAAGAAGAAGGCAAACCGTTAGTGGAATATCAACGTGAATTGCTAGGTATTACTAAAGCATCACTTGCGACAGAATCTTTCATCTCTGCGGCGTCGTTCCAAGAAACTACACGTGTGTTGACGGAAGCTGCCGTGGCCGGTAAACGTGATGAATTGCGTGGTTTAAAAGAAAATGTCATCGTTGGTCGCTTAATCCCAGCAGGTACCGGTTTTGCTTATCACCAAAATCGTGTGAAAAACCGTAATGCTGGATTTAAAGTTGAAGAACCTGTGGTTAAATTCTCTGCCGCCGATGAAGCGGAAATTGAAGCGGAATTTAACAATATGGTCGCTGATGATCCAACCGCTAGTTTGACAGAAATGTTGAATAGGGTGGATGATGAGTAAGCATTAATTAGCAACAACGAAAAGCCTTGAATACAGTGGTGTTCGGGGCTTTTTTGTTTGCTTTATTATGCCCCAGATGATAAAGTAATAAATGCTACTTATTGAAAAAATGGGTGTTTTCTTGAAGTACGATATTGAATTTGCTAAAAAACAGGTTGCTGATCTTGAACATTTCCGCATTGTGCGAGCATTGTCGGGTGCATCAAGTGAATTTCAACATATCTTTAAACTCGTGACGTTATTATTACAGGTTAACCATCCACGTTTACCTGGTTTCGTTGCCGGTACGCCTGTGGGAATTAGTAATTTTACCTTATCCGATTATCAACAAGAATACTTAGCCAAAGTTGTCCCAGAATTTTCTTATTCACAAATTAATGCTTTTTCTCACCGCACTTTTGATGCTATTTATGGCGTTTATGTCATGGGGAGTATCGCTTCTATTTCACAAACAGCTGCCTCTGATCTGGATATTTGGGTTTGTCATCGTAAAGAACTGAAGAATGATGAACGAGAGTTACTCAAACAAAAAACCTTAGTTTTACAAAGTTGGGCAAAACAATATGAAATTGATGTGAATTTTTTTCTTATGGATCAAGAACGATTCCACTGTTTTCGTTACTCAGATGCCATGACATCAGAAAATTGTGGATCAGCACAATATATGTTATTGCTTGATGAGTTTTATCGTTCAGCTATTCGCTTAGCAGGTAAGCCATTATTGTGGTTACATTTATTGGTGGAAGACGAACAACAATACGAAACTGAAGTGGAGCAATTAATTTTAAATAAACAAATTAACCCACAAGATTGGGTAGATTTTGGTGGTTTAGGAGCGTTTTCAGCGAATGAATATTTTGGTGCGAGTTTGTGGCATCTCTATAAAGGCATTGATTCCCCGTATAAATCAACCATCAAGATTTTATTGCTTGAAGCCTATTCTTGGGAATATCCGAATACCTATTTAATTTCATCCGATTTTAAATTTCGCTTATTAACCGATCGTACCGAAGATTATCATTTTGATCCTTATTTGGCAATGTTAGATCGAGTCACTAGTTATCTGATTAATCATGGTGATTTTAAACGCTTAAATTTTGTTCGACGTTGTTTTTATATTAAAGCAACCGAAGATTTATGGTATACCAAGGCCGAAGGTTGGCGTTTTAGCTTATTATCTGAGCTCACTAAACAATGGGGGTGGGATCAAGATACTATCCAAGAGCTGAATCAACGACCATTTTGGAAAATAAAAATGGTGAAACGTTCCTATAATGATTTAGTTCAAATGCTCATGATGAGCTATCGTAATCTGATTAAATTTGCACGTAAAAATCATGTGGACGCGACGATTATGCCACAGGATATTAGTATATTATCTAGAAAATTATATAGTGCATTTGAGGAATTACCCGGTAAGGTATCTTTGGTTAATCTACTGATCTCAAATGATTTATCCGAAGAAAATCTTACTTTTATTGAAGTGACTAAAGCGAAAGCGAATATAAAACCGGGTTGGTATGTGGTTAATCATGCACCTAAAGCTTCTGAGTTGGCATCTTATAATCGGCATATTGAATATAATCCAAATTTACATAAATTAGTATCTTGGGCTTATTTTAATGGGTTACTCGCTAAGGGAACTCAGTTACATATTTTTAGTCAAACCGTATCGTTAGAAAAATTAACAGCTTTTGTAGCCGATTTAACACAATTCTTTCCAGTAAAAGTACCGCCAGCTACCAATGAAGAATTACATCATCCGTGCGAAATTCGCCATTTAGCGGTCTTTGTTAATTTAGTTTCCGATCCGACTAAAAATTTTGTTCAATCTTGGACGAATATTCAGCAAGGAGATTTATTTAGTTTCGGGCAAAACGAAGAAAGCTTAGTCGGCAGTATTGATCTAATTTATCGTAATTTGTGGAATGAAATCAGAACATTGCACTTTGAGGGTAGCAATGCGATTTTACTAGCTTTAAAAGTATTAGCGAATAAGATTCACCGCGGTTCTGATTCACCGAAAGCGGTTGATGTTTTTTGTTATAGTGAAAATTATCAACGAGCATTGCATGATTTAGTATTGACCTTAGTTAATAAGTGTATCGGTATTCAAATGGGAACGATTTCTTCCACGAATACGCCAAATATGTTACGGATAGCGGGTAAAAACTGGCAATTCTTCTTTGAAAATCGGGGAATGCGGTGGCAGGAAATCCCAGATGCACAACTAGCAAATATTGATGAATTAGCCCATATTGCAAAATCTGATGAAAAAGCACCGCACTTTTTTCCACATAAATTTTTATCTCCGCAACATAATCGTAAATACCCAGTGGAAATAGACGCTTTTGCTAGCGAAGGATTTTTACAATTCTTTTTTAAAGATAATACTGATGGTACGTTTAATGTATATATTCTAGATGAACAAAATCATCTTGAAATTTATCGCCATTGTGATGGTGAAAAAGAGCGTAAAATAAGAGAGATTAATTATATCTATCAACAGGCGGATCGCTCAGGTAATAATATGTACCATATTATTCAACGTGATTTTAATTATCCACAGTTTTATCAGTTAATTTCGGATAGTAATAATAGCAGAAAAATTATTCCGTTTACGGCAATTCATTGATCAGTTTTATGTAACACAATATATTTGTTTCTAATATCAAGAGTATTTTTATAGAGATATGACCATGCAAGAAAAAATTAGTATTTTGATTATAGACGATCATCCTTTAATGCGTCGTGGTATTAAACAACTTATAGCGTTAGAAGATAATTTTCTAGTTATTGGTGAAGCCAGTAATGGTAATGATGGTATTTCCTTGGCATTAAGAAATGAGCCGGATTTAATTATTTTGGATCTCAATATGAAAGGGCTTTCAGGTTTAGATACATTAAAAGCATTACGTAATGAAGGGGTTGATGCAAGAATTGTGATTTTAACTGTTTCTGATGCGAAAAATGATATTTTTTCTTTAATTGATGCCGGAGCAGATGGCTATTTATTGAAAGATACCGAGCCAGATATTTTATTAAAGCAAATAAAACAAATTGCTAAAGGTGAAATGATTTTAAGTGATAGCATCAAAGATCTCTTATTAGCACGCAGCCCCTCACAAGAACCTATTCATTCTTTAACCGAGCGTGAGTTGGATGTGTTGCAATTGATCGCGACAGGTTTATCGAATAAACAAATCGCGCATCAATTATTTATTTCAGAAGAAACAGTGAAAGTACATATTCGTAAT
>Ga0192275_1023_pt1 | contig 40124 bp, 43 predicted proteins | sample Koala_Koa24_H3_FD_131265 | JGI IMG/M metagenome (GOLD analysis project Ga0192275, IMG submission 131265) | Enriched cells from koala feces incubated with labeled cellulose particles, San Francisco Zoo, California, United States - Koala_Koa2-4_H3 ...
TGCCGGATGAAGTTATTATTTGCGACGATAGATCAAAGGATAATACTGTTCAGCTAATAAAAGACTATATTTCATCCTATAAATTGACGGGATGGAAAATTATTGTCAACCAAAATAATTTGGGCTTTATTGAAAATTTCAGACAAGCCGTCAGTTTAACAAGTGGAGATATTATTTTTCTGGCAGACCAAGATGATGAGTGGAAACCAGAGAAGTTAAATACTCTATCATCATTAATGCGGGATAATTTAAATATAGATGTGCTTGTCACATCTGTTGACTTTATTGATGGTGAAGGAAAGCTAATAACTCCTAACAGTGATGCAAAATGGTGTAAAAGGATGCAGAAGACGCAAAGAGGAACATTGCAGCAGATAGACTACATGGAATTGTGCTCCGGAAACTTTGCACCTGGATGTACGCTTTGCATGAGAAGAAGCCTTGCTGATGAGTTTGTTTGTTTTGATAACAGCTGGAAGATACCTCATGATTGGCTTATTTCTTTATTAGCGGCTCGAAAAAATTCTTGTTATATGCTGTTCGAGCCTTTAATTAATTATCGTTTACATTCAAACAACACAATCGGAGTTGCTCCCAGTAGTGTAAGGTCATACGATAAGGATTTGCAGCGTCTTAATGACCTTGTTAACAGAATTGGAATAGGAATTGATTCTTCTTACAGAAAGCAGAAGGCATTAAAGGATTATAAGATTTATATTGATTCACGAAGAAGCTTGTATACAGAAAAAACGTTAAGAAGACTTTTATCAACCTTATGGAACTCGATAAGGATAATGAATAAGCTGGGCGGCATATTAAAAAAAGATTGCAGAGATATTCTTTTTTACACAGGAAAGCTTTATAAAGAATAATTAAAAGAGGGGGAGAGAAATGGTTTCTGTGATAATACCGACATACAACAGAGCAAGGCTGATTGAAAGATCAGTCAATAGCGTTCTGAATCAGACATATTCTGATCTGGAAGTAATAGTCGTTGATGACTGCTCAATCGATAATACAGCAGACATCATCAAATCAATTATGGAAACGGATGGTAGACTGAGATACTACCGTATGGAAAAGAACTCTGGTGCATGTGCAGCGAGAAACAAGGGTATAGAAATGTCCATGGGGAACTATATAGCGTTTCAGGATAGCGATGATGAATGGGAGTTAAGCAAAATTGAGTTGCAGCTCAGCTATATGATTGAGAATAAGGCGGATATATGCTTTTGCCAGTTTAAGAGGTACGATAGTAGTGGCGAAATGGTGGCGCCAACTCTCAATCCGGGTTTAGTCCCCCGTGAAGTTTTGCTGGCTGAATCGGTGGTCAGCACGCAAACAATTGTTGCAAGTCGGCAGTGCTTTGATGATTGTATGTTTGACGTGTCAATGCCGAGGCTGCAAGATTATGATATATGTATCCGACTTTCTGAAAAGTATGACTTTTATTTTCTTTCGCAGCCGTTAGTGAATATGTATGTGCAAAATGATTCCATATCAATGAGCTATGAAAAGCTACTTGTTGCGTTAGAAAGACTTTTTGACAAATATCCTATGGTGTTCAGGCAGAATAAAGATATGGATTTTTATCAAACCAGGTATCTTGCTAACACGAAAGAGCAGTTAGGAAAATCCGCTCTTCGAGAGAGGATTCATTGTTTTTTACTTCGCCCTTCTTTGGAAACAGCCAAAAAGGTTGTCAAATCAATAATTAGCTGATGTCCATTTGTATGAGTGTAGATGAAATCAATAATATACAGGAGTGTTGCTTATGTGGCCATATGCTGTATGCTTTACAGCTTCATGCTACTTCACTAAGGTTGCAACTAAATATAAAAACCACGATAGAAAAGTAGAGTACAGATTTTTTTCAATACTAGCGGTAATCTTTCCATGTTTATTAGCTGCATTGAGGGATTCTACTGTTGGTACTGACGTGACCGTTTACGGAGATGTAATATTCTATCGTTCTCTTAACATGGGTTTTGTCGAATACATAATTAGCAGAAATGGTGAATATCTTTACTTGCTGGTTGTGTATATTTGTTCGCATATAATTAAAAAAACGAGTTTTCAGTATTTTGTATTACAAGCACTGACAATCATTCCGATTTATTGCACTTTACAGCGATCAAAGGAAAATAAGTATGCTTGGTATGGCATGTTGGTGTACTACCTTATGCTCTTCCCGTATTCGTTAAACTTGATGCGTCAGTGTATTGCAATAGCAATTATCTTTTGGGGATTCAAATATGTTCAGGAAAGGCAATTACGCAAGTACTTGATATTGGTTTTTGTAGCTACCATGTTCCACACAACAGCAGTTATCGGACTTCTAATTTATCCGATATACATATTGATGACCACAGACATGGATTCGCTAGATGAATCTTCGTGGGGCAAAAAGCATTCTAGTTCATTTGTGGTAGCGATTGCAAAAAAATATGGTGGGTTTATATCTTGTGCAATTATTCTTTTAACGATTTTTGTCCTCACGCAGTTTAGTGAGATTATTACTTATTTGTATATGTATAGTGAGGAAGATTATTCCCACTTCTATAACCAGCTTAACTCCTCAAATTTATCTGTTATAAGGCAGTATGTTATCTTAGTGATACCTATTTTTGCTTTGTATTTTTTAAGCAGGAAGTATTATAATTCGGTGGATAATGACGTTCTCCCTGTATTCACCTTTTCAATAATGGCAATTATTTTATATCAAGCAGCAACTATCAGCGCAGAAACATATCGAGTAAGTCTGTATTTTCACATTTTTGTGACGTTATTTGTAACGAAGTTGTTTTATTATAAAACAAATTCTAAAGAACGATGGCTGTGGATGCTCGTTATCTTTATCTGTCTTGCCCTATTTTGGTATCACTTCTTTGTTGGGGAGAAATGGTGCCAGATATATCCGTACACATCAGAAATATTGGGAATCAATTAATCAGCACATTTCGGAATAAATAGAATTACGTAAGAAAGGTTACTAGATGAAACTAAGTCGATCCAAAAATGCATTCAGAAATATAACTTTTGGAATGATAAGCAAGATAGTCACAATCCTCGGTCCGTTTGCTATCAGGACAATTTTCATACGTGTCTTAGGCGCAGAGTATTTGGGACTCAATAGTCTCTTTTCGTCCATATTGACCGTTCTGAATCTGACTGAGCTTGGATTTAGCAGTGCTATTGTATTTAGTTTGTACAAGCCTATTGCAGAAGATGATTCCGAAACGATAGAGGCTATCTTGTTATACTATCGTAAGGTGTATGCGTGTATTGGAGCTATTATACTGGCAATAGGACTTTTGTTGATTCCATTTCTCCCGAATTTGATTAGTGGAAGTTACCCAGAAGATATTAACTTGGTCTTAGTATATGTTGTATACTTGCTGAACACTGTTATCAGCTATTTCCTGTTCGCATACTTGCAAGCATTGATTTCTGCGTTCCAACGAGAAGATCTTATAAGTCGCGTTAATATCGTGATTTCAATAGTTATGTACATTGCTCAGGCAATTGTTTTGTTGACGGTAAAAAACTATTATGCATATCTTTTCATTATGCCGGCTTTTACTGTTATCAATAACCTCAGAACAGCATTCATAGCTAAAAGGTATTTCCCTCAATATAAGCCAAAGGGTAAGCTGGCACCAGAAATTAAGAAAGACATTAAAGTCAAAGTAAGCGGACTGATGATTACAAAAGTCTGTAATGTGAGCAGAAATGCTTTTGACAGTATTTTTATCTCAATGTTTTTGGGGCTGACCGATACAGCGATATACAATAACTACTACTACATAATGAATGCTATCACGGCACTTCTAACCATCGTGGTAACCTCAATTACTGCCGGAGTAGGAAACAGTGTTTCTATCGATCCAGTAGAAAAGAATTACTCAGATATGAATAAAATGAATTTCATCTATATGTGGATTTCCGGGTGGTGCACAGTTTGCCTGTTTTGCTTATATCAGCCGTTTATGAAAATGTGGGCTGGTGAGGATTTGATGTTCCCTATGTTGGCTGTAATTCTTATCTGTGCTTACTTTTATGCTCTCAAAATAGGGGATATTCGGTCAGTTTATGTACAAGCAACAGGTATTTGGTGGGAAAACAGATACCGAGCTATTGCCGAGGCGACTGCGAACATTGTGTTAAATTACTTCTTGGGTAAGTATTTTGGGGTATATGGAATTATATCAGCGACCTTAATCTCACTGCTTGTTATTAACTTCGGATATGGCTCACAGCTTATATACAAATACTATTTCAAAGAGCAGAAAATCTCAGAGTATTATTTATCGAATCTCTTTTATGCTATTGTGACTCTTATTGCATGTGTGATAACATACTTTATTTGCAATCTGCTCGGGGATGGCATAGGATTCTTCATTCTTAAAATGCTTATTTGTGTGGCAGTTCCGAATATTCTCTTCTGGCTTATTTATCGTCATACTTCGATATATAAGATAGCTGTACCTTGGTTTTTAGGCAAGCTACCGCAAAGGTTTACGAGTAAGTTGCATATTAAAAATTTTTAATTAAGAAGGACCCGTTATCATGAATAAACAATACTTCAAAGAGAGGTTTCCAAGACTCTCTAATACTTATAAATTGGTGAAGAGGGGAATACGAGCATTTGCTAAATGTGTAAAATATTATTTTTATAAAATTATGCCAGTTTCTCTTTATCCTTACTTTCTATCAAAGATGTATAAGAAATATCAGGGTGTAACCCCGGATATTCGTGGGGGGGTACTGTATACTGAGAAGATGCAAAGGGCGAAACTCTATGATACTGATCCCAGAAAGAGTTTATGCTCAGATAAGTATTTGGTAAGAGATTGGGTTGCGGAAAGAATAGGTGAAGAATACCTGATTTCCCTGATAGGTCATTACGACAACAGTCGTGACATTGATTTTTCTTCGTTACCTGATAAATTCGTATTAAAAACAAATCACGCATCAAATGATGTAATTATCGTGAGAGATAAGAAGAATCTCAGTGATGATGATATTTCGGATATAAGAAAGAGTTTGAATAAAGCACTAAAGAGGAATTATGCCTTGGTACAGGGTTTTGAAATGCACTATACGACTATTACTCCTTGTATTATTGCTGAAGAAATGATGAGCGAAGAAGACGGCTCTGAATTGAAGGACTATAAATTTTTATGCTTTGATGGAATACCTTATTATTGTTGGGTAGATTGCGACAGGCACACAAATCACACGAGAAACGTTTACGATATGGAATGGAATCTGATGCCATGGAATCAGGGAGACATACCAAATTCCCCGGTAGAAATATCGAAACCAATTAATTTCGATAAAATGGTTTCAGTGGTAAAGACACTAAGTAAAGGGTTTTCACATGTACGAGTCGATTTGTATAATATCCAAGGGAAGATTTATTTTGGTGAAATGACATTTACTGGTGGCAGCGGTTTTACCCATATTCCTGAAAAATTCAATCGAGAGCTCGGATTATTGTGGAAATTAGATTGTTAATTAATCGTGGATGCTGTGGTTATCGCAGCGGCACTTATCGTATTCTGCTTCCTTAACTATAGAACGTGAGAAGCCTAATACTACTTTGACATGAAACCGGTCTACTATAAAGAACTGGTTTCTGCTGTTGTCATCCCGTGCTTATTTGGTTTTGTGATATGCCGGATAACTTACTGGTTAGACAAAGCGAAAGTAGTGGAGAATATCTTTGCATTCCTCTGAAGAATGACCATACCGATTATGTTCCTGCACGTTCCGCTGAATCAGTGGATAGAGGACATTGGATATGGACGGCTTGCGTATGTAGCTATTGGAATTATTATTCCGGTTATCTTCACAGTGGTGTTCTGCCGGTTTGGAGTGATGCGAAAGCTGTTCGGATTGCCAGACTTGTATGCAGCGAGCAGAGAAGCAGCAGAGTTAAATCGGCGATACAGTTAGCACAGCACACTCCTTCTGCTTGTAATAGACAGGGTTGGCAGTGCCTGATTATTTCAGACCGTGATGTCATGAAAAATGTTTTGAAAAATCAGAATGGCAATGAGGGCTTCGGTCAGGAGTTTGACAAGCTTCTGCTCGTGACAGCAGATTTGCGCTGTTTCAATAGAGATAGGGAGATATTCCAAGCCTATATTGACGGTGGAATGTATGCAAAAAGCGTTTTGAATGCACTGCATTACGAACATATTGCATCAGTCCCGTTAAGTGCATCTCTCACAAAAGAGCAAGAAAGCAATGTCAGAAAAATTCTTGGACTTCATGATGCAGAAGTCCCTATACTGTTTATCGGAATCGGCAATTATCCTGACGTGTGTCAAACTACACTGTCAGAGCGAAAGCCTGTGAGCGATATTCAAGTGATATATTCAGCATTTACTTAAAGGATTTCAAAACAGTTGAAAGCGAAGAGGTGTGTAGTATAATGACAGTTTCAGAGCAACAATTCCTATCAATACTAAAAACCTCCGTCCACCCGGAACTATCTTGTGTGATAGAATCTCCCGACTGGACAGGCATTATGAACACAGCTCAAAAGCAAAATCTGTTTCCTCTTATCTTCGATGCATCACAAAGGCTACCAGGCTATGAGAGAATAGAAGCTCAGTATTTCGCATCAGTTGCTGCTCAAGTTTCCCAACAGGCACAGAAGACAGCTGACTTTCTGCAACTCTACAATGCTTTTTTGGCTGACGGACTTTCACCAATAGTTCTGAAAGGTATTATCTGCCGTAGCCTCTACGGAGACCGTGCCGATTTCCGCCCATCTGGTGATGAAGACATACTCGTTTCAAAAGATGATTATGCTGAGGCTATCCGTGTTTTGAACAATTGCGGCTATACGACAGATGAGAAACCGGATAAAGATTTGGATCTCGTCCAAGAGGTTACGTTCAAAAGCCCTGAGTCACCCCTAACAATAGAACTTCATCTGAATCCATTTGGAACAGAAAACAATATCCGGAGTAGTATGAACGAGTGGTTCCGAAATGTTTTCGACAGTCAGGAGACATTGCTTATAGAAAACGTGCCCATCCGCACGCTTGAACAGACAGACCATATGCTGTTTCTCATATTCCATGCATTTAAACATTTTATTCGTGGTGGTTTCGGCATTCGATTGATGCTGGATACGCTACTCTTTGCAGAGAAGTATTTTGATTGCATTAATTGGGATTACATAAGCCGTGGTTTGGCATCGGTGAACGCTACGGGATTTTATGATGACCTAGTTATTCTGGGAAATAAATATCTGGGATTTACCTTACCGGAAAAGGAAACGGGCACGAGTCCCGATGAGCTTTTGGATGACATGTTCCATATGGGTACTTTCGGCAACACAAACACAGCTGACCGTGTAGCTGCGGTGATTACTGCGGATGTGGTTCAGAAAGTCTCAGATAGAAATAAAGTAGACTGCAGTAAATCTAGCAAACTTTGTAGTATGTTTCGCGGACTGTTTCCATCATGGCAAACTTGGATTTCCAAGAAGCCTTACCTCAAGGACAAGCCTTGGATGCTTCCTGTAGAATGGGTGAAAAGGCTGGTTCATTTTCTACGTGGGCAGACTGATATGAGTAGTATGAAAGAAATCGGTGGTGGCTGTGAGATTGCTGATCGGCGGATTGAGTTGCTGAAGAAGTACAAAGTACTTTAAATCCAGTTTTAGCATCAGGAAGAACCCTCGCAAAAGGAGAAATCACACCATGGGAAAGCAAACATTATTCATTTCATATTGTTGGTCGGATGGTGCTACTTTTATGCTAATGAGTTAGAAAGACAGCTAAAAGACGAATTTGATATTTGGAGAGATCAATCTAAACTAGATGTGAACGATGATATATTTGGCTTTATGGCGCAGATTGCAAATTGCGATATTGTTGTTATTGTACTTACACGGGGCTATGTGGAATCTCAGAATTGCATGTTAGAGATGTCATACCTGGTTTCGCAGGAAGATTGGGAAAATAAAGCAATGGTGCTTGTGCCTGATAATTCGCTATACACTTCCGAGAAAAGAGAAGAAACCATCAATCGCTGGAATTGTAAGAGAGAATGTGTGAAATCCAATAGCGTAGGTGGCTCGTATCACAAAATGGAATTTGAGCGTCTGACACTTATATGCGAAAACGTGGAGGAGTTTTTGAATACTGTTGCAAAAAGAAAAAATCCAAGTCAAATTGCAGTTGTCAACGAAATCATTAAGATGTCGAAGCGTGATAGACAGCCGGAGCAAGTACTGCTCAAGAAAGGCGAAGAATTTGTAGCTGATTTCCTCAAAAAAGCCGTAGTTTTAATATAAGCGTAAAAGTTTAAAAATATGTCTTAAAAACCTTGCAAAATTCAAAAGCACCATATTTACATGTGCTTAACGGCATTGCTCAAAGCATATGAGATTGAATGATAATAATAAACATCACCGCTTGGCTCGAAAGAACCAGGCGGTATTTTTTTCTCCAAAGTCATTAAATACCGTGATTTTTCAAGCCAAAATTCATAATTTGTGTGGCTGTTATTTGAAACCGAAATTTGGTATCATATGTACAGCAAACGGGGCAAGCCCTAATTGCAAATAAAATAGTTAGCTGCGGAGGCAGCAGGAGAAGTCACAGACTTCCGTTAAAAAAACGGGTCGGTCTGCGACGCTTTCCTGCTGCTTTTTTTCTTTGCAGGAATCCTAACCGCCCGTGCCGAAAGGCGGAAAGGATGCCAATGTTGACATTAAATGAATTAAGGAGAAAACTCGGTAATCTACCTGAAAAGGATGAGCGAACTCCGAGCCACAAAAGGCTTGTGGAATCGGGTGAAAAAGTGATAGCAAAGTACGTCGAAAAAAGTTCGGAGGTTACCGTGTACGAAAACGGCTATGTTCTGTATCAGAGCGAAACAGGGGCAACCGTGTTTCCATTTCCGAAAAATAAGTCGTTCCAATACAAAAGCTCTTGCGGAATGAGAACTGCGTACATAAAAGGTTCAGACTTTGACGATATGGGATGGTATTTCCGTCTCATTCTTGAGGGTGAAGACAGGCTGAGCCATAACGCAGACAATCGCTTTTACTACAGAGTAATTCTGTACGGAGATTATTCTGAAGAGGGATATGGCAGACGAATGTATGGAGAAGCTGACCGAAAATGAGCGGCATGGAACACCTTGATCTTCCGTATTTCTACGGAAACGAGGCAGACCAGTATACGTTTTTCAGGATGCCAAAGGTATTGTTCGTAGAACAGTGCTTCGACGACTTGTCAGTAACTGCAAAAGTCCTTTACGGTTTGATGCTTGACAGAATGACCTTGTCAATGCGAAACGGGTGGTTTGATGAAGACGGCAAAGCGTTTATCTACTACACACTTAAATACATACAAAGAGATTTACGGTGTGCAAACCAAAAAGCAACAAAACTGCTCGTGGAGCTTGAAACAAAGGGCTTGATTGAGCGTAAGAATCCTGGTCAGGGCAAGCCTACAAAGATTTATGTCAAGAAGTTCGATGGGGTACTGCGAAAATCATGATTCTAAGTCAAAGTGTTCTGCGGAAACTGCGACTATGCGATGGCATATCAGGAAAACGTCTATGACGAATGCTATTTTTACTGCAAACATGCATCAGAGGCGGGAACAATGTAGGTTGTTCCGATGACCATCTCCCAGAGGAATTTCTCAATGCAAGAGTTTTCACTCAACTCAAATCCTGGATGATGCTCTTAGAGATTCAGAAAGAAAAGCTCTCATCAGAGATTGATTCGATTAGAGCAGAACTGAACAAGCTTCACGAAAAAGAATCCAAGCTCCGAAAGGCGAGAAATCAAAGAAAGCCAGAACTCTATGCCTTGATGGAGAATGTCCGACTTTTCGAGAATGAGACTCACTTGACTTGTACGATGGCGGATGTCTTTGTGGAGAAAGTCACCGTTTATGATAAATGGTGTATGGAGATAACTTGGAAGTGTGAGGACTTAGTTGAAAAGGCTTTGAATGAAGTGGCAGAAGCTGACGAAATGGTTGGATGAGCGAGCCTTCAGTAGAAAATCTCAAAGCTACCCTTGATTATATCCCAAATTTGTGGTAATATAAAAACGTGGTAAGAGATTTTAGATATTTAGTGTCAGTACAAGAGGTGATATCGTCAATGTATTTTGATATGAAGAAATTTGATTCTTACAGGGAAGACAACAGAATAGAGGTTAAGAAAGCGAAAGGTGGCTTGCCATCGTCATTGTGGGAAACGTATTCATCGTTCGCCAACTGTTACGGTGGTGTTATTATCTTAGGTGTTTCAGAAAGTGGAGACGGAAGTTGGTACACTACTGGTTTGCAAGATGAAGCTCGGTTAAGAAAAGAGTTCTGGGACACAATCAATAATAAAAACAAGGTTTCACAAAATATATTGACAGATAAAGATGTAGAATCATTTGAGATGGATGATGGGAATATTGTCTTAGTGATTCATGTCCCGAAAGCTGATAGAAGCCAAAAGCCTATATACATCAATGGAGATATATTTGGCGGTTCATATCGTCGAAACTGGGAAGGAGACTATCACTGCACTCGTGAAGAAGTACTTGGAATGCTTAGAGATGAGTCTCAAAATTCGATGGATTCAAAAATTCTTGAAGACTGGTCTATAAGCAATTTGAATAAAGATTCGATAAAGTCATATCGCAATTTACACAGAAGCTGGCGACCGGGTCACGTCTGGGAAATGCTTGAAGATGAAGAATATCTGAAAAATATAGGAGCAGCCGCTGAATCGAAGATAGACGGAAAGATACATCCAACCGCAGCTGGAATGCTGATGTTCGGTAACGAGTACGATATAGTCCGTGAGTTTCCGCATTATTTTCTGGATTATCGGGAGGTCCTTGATCCAACTATCAGGTGGACAGACAGGCTTCAGTCGAGTTCTGGAGATTGGTCGGGAAATCTTTTTGATTTCTTCTTCCGTGTAAATAGCAAGCTTGCCAAAGATGTAAAGATACCGTTTGCTTTGGATGGCGCTATAAGGGTAGATGATACTTCGGTTCATAAATCTATACGTGAAGCATTGGCAAATTGTCTTGTAAATACGGATTTTTATCTTCCAAGAGGTGTTGTTATCAAAAAGAATGCAGATACGATTATCTTTGAAAATCCGGGCAATATTCGGACAGGAAAGACTCAAATGCTAAGAGGAGGAATTTCCGATCCGAGAAACGAGTCTATATTGAAAATGCTTAATCTAATCGGAATAGGTGAAAGAGCCGGCAGCGGAGTTCCAGATATTTTTGCTACTTGGAAACAGCAGGGTTGGAAAGAACCTATAGTAGAGGAGCAATACGGACCAGACCGAACAATTTTGACTCTTTCGTTCGTGAGCAATTCGGAAAAAGCAATAAATGAAAGTGCAAGCAAAGTACAGGAAAGTGCAGGAAAAGCGCAGGAAAAGTGCAGGCAAATCCACGATGTCACAGACGAAACTGCAAAGTTGATGTCAGAGCAACAGCTTCAAATATATACGTATATACAGCAAAACGGTCAAATTACGATTTCGGATGCTGAGAAACTCTTACAAGTAAAACGCAGAAGAGCTAATTCGATTATAAGTGAAATGGTTGAGTTAGGCGTTATTAAGCGAGTAGGTGCATCAAGAGCGACCAAGTATATTCTTTAGAACTTATTTTTGTAGCAACCACAAACCGCACCTGGATATAAAATTCCAAGTGCGGTTTTGCCTTATGCAGGATGTTGTTATATGTTCCTATGTAGTCAGATACCCCGTGCCGAAAGAATCTCTTTCAGCACTTTTACCATCTGTGTAAGAATATACTCCTCAGTTTCATTGCAATCCAGAAGTAACCGATGCAGTTCACTATCTGCTGTAGATGCCGAATGTTCCAAACAATCCACAAGAATATCATCAGCCGAAACGCCAAGCGAGTTCGCAATCTTTACGAGCGAATCTACACTGAGTCCCATCTTGTTATTTTCTATTGTACTGATAAATTCCCTCGAAAGATTTGCCCTTTCCGCAAGCTCCTCCTGCGAAAGTCCCTTTTTCCTTCGCAAATATCCGATACGCTGTCCCAATAATATACAAGTTGTCATTATTTTACCTCCTCTGATTCATGCCCTGCATAAGCATTCTATTATAGCAAGCAGGGTAGAGTTCAGAGGCTTTTTTGTGAGGTTTTCTCCACATTTTTTGGCTCATGTGAAGCAAACTTCATGGCAAGTTTGTCGAAAAAGCAGTAAAATAGGGCAGAGGTGAACGCAGTGAGCGGTTTAGATGATGCTATTAGAAATTATTTTGGACAGATGGAGGTGATTGCGGAGCTTTTCAATCGTTTCGTATTAAATGAAAACTTGAATCCGTCAGAACTGACATCAGTAGACACTATGCCCATCTTTCATAAACTCAAAGACTATGGAAGCAAGTTGACGTTGGAGAAGTTTCAGCATATATACAGAAATTTGTTTTTAATGAAGGCAGAAAAATTCTATTGTGCACTATTGGTTGAAGCAGAAATGAGTAACACGTTGCCCATAAAATTGTGTTTATTTGAAAACGGACTATACGCTACGCAGATAGAGACGTGGAATTGTCTGGATAATGGCGGGCTGTTGCCTTGCGTAATGGTTGTATTGTACTTAAGCACAGAGCAGTGCCGTTTGCATGAAACGGCAAACGAGTCTCCATATGATTACAGTTTTTATATGATAGAGCCCATATATATTTCTGATGACACGATAGCTGAGCTATCTGAAGACTTGGGCGAAATTTTGTACTTTGTAAAGATTAGCGATGATTCTGAGAAGAGGCAAGAGTTTCTTGCGAGTGAAGCATATGCTCGGATGGGAGATTCGGCGAAAAGGCTTGTTCGGTGCTTTTCAGACTGTATGATTACACAATAATGTTGTCTCTTGAAAAGTTCAGATGGTTCGATGCAAAAATTGAAACCCACCCTTGATTATATCCCGAATTTGTGGTAAGCTAATAATAGAAAAAACGCATCAGGAGGAATAGTCGTGAATCCCAAACTTCCAAGTGAACTTATGGACAAAATCACATCCGGCGAGTCGATAAATGTTGAATTCAAAAAGTCTGCAACAGACATCACGAAGGATGTTTACGAGACCGTGTGCTCATTTTCAAACAGGATTGGTGGCGACATTTTTCTCGGTGTGAAAGACGACGGTTCAATACTCGGCGTTCAGCCTGATAAGGTTGAGAATATGAAGAAGGACTTTGTCAACACGGTAAACAATGGCAATAAGATTAATCCGCCGTTATATTTAATCTCAGAGCCATATGATGTTGATGGGAAGACGATTATCCATATTCACGTCCCGGAGAGTTTGAGTGTTATCAGGTGCGGAGGACGGATATTCGACAGAAACAACGACTCGGATATTGACATCACAGATAACCAGCACTTGGTGTACCAGCTCTATGCTCGCAAGCAGAACACCTACTATGTGAACACAGTCTTTCCGGCACTTAAAGTTTCTGATTTGAGAAGAGACCTGATTGACCGAGCAAGACGGATGACGAGGGTGAGAACAGAGCATCATCCGTGGATGGACATGAACGATGAAGAGCTGCTGCGTAGTGCAAAGCTTATTCTTACAGATCCTGAGACAGGGGAAGAAGGCTTGACACTTGCGTCAATTTTGCTTTTCGGCTCAGATAGCTTGATTGTATCTGTCCTTGCACATCATAAAACTGATGCTATTTTCCGTGTCTTCAACACCGACAGGTATGATGACAGAGACGTAATTGTGACTAACCTGTTAGATAGCTACGACAGGCTCATGACTTTCGGACGGAAGCACTTGAATGATATGTTTTCGATGGATGGCATAGTGAGCATAAGTGCCAGAGACAAGATTTTAAGAGAGATCGTCTCGAATCTGCTTGCACACCGTGACTACTCAAATGCGTATGTAGCAAAGTTCATAATTGAGAAAGACCGTATTTACACTGAAAATGCAAACCGCTCTCATGGATTCGGTGCCTTGAATGTGAAAGCGTTTAGCCCTTATCCTAAGAACCCTGTTATATCGAGTGTTTTCCGCGAAATAGGCTTGGCTGATGAACTTGGCTCCGGCATGAAGAACACCTACAAGTACACGGCACTCTATTCAGGCAGAGTTCCAGAGTTCATCGAAGGCGACGTTTTCCGCATGATAATTCCCCTGAATGAAGCGGCAACAGCAACCGTGGGAGCAGAAAATCCTATATCCAGTGACGGAGTTAGTGGCGGAGCTGGTGGCGGAGTTACAGGCGGAGCTGGTGGCGGAGTCTCACCACTGACAATCAAGCTTGATGCCGATAAAGCCAATGCGCTGATTGCGTTCTGCACAGAGGAAAGAACTAAGTCAGAGATGATGGAATTCTGTGCTATCAGATCTGATTACTACTTCAGAGCAAATATTCTAAAGCCATTACTCCAGCAAGGCATACTGAAGCGAACCGTGCCGGACAAGCCGAATAGCCCTAAGCAGAAATATGTGAAGGCATAGAAATAAATAGCCCAGTGGGCACCTTGCCATATTGGGATTTCGGCAAAAAAAGCTCCAGAATGTGCAGTTCAGTACAATGGGTTTCCAAGCCTGTTGATAAGGTATTTCACGTGTTGAATAAAGTGAAATCGCGACGGTACTACTGAAAGGTAGCTTTGGGCGGAGTGTTACAACTATTTCCTGTTGCGTAGATATAGTGAGGAACAAAAAGCCTGCAATAGTTTAAGCTAATAATCATTTTGGCATAAGCCCTCTTCGGAGGGCTTTATTTTTTTTGCCCGTTTTTTTGAGCCTATCCCTGAAAAGATGCTTCTATTATACGAAAAAAGTTTGTTACGTCCCCCACTATTCACTCCCAATCCTGATGTTGGGACAAAGTCAGAAAAGCAAAGCTGAACGGAGGTCAGACGGATGAACAAAGCAGAAGAAACTTTCCTTGTAGTCCTGAAAGATGCGATTCATCCTGGCTCAGAACCGTCCGAACTTCCGCCAAGCGATTGGAAATCAATATTTGATGTAGCTAAGAAGCAAAACCTATTTCCATTCGTATACGATGCGGCAACAAATTACCCGTCTTTTGCTGATTTCGATAGTTCAGAACCGCAGTATTTCGCTTCTGCGACAGCCGCAATGACTATGCAGATGCAGAAAACAGAGAAATTTATCGAGCTCTATCAGGCTTTTCTCTCTGCTGGAATGGCGCCCATAACAATGAAAGGAATTATCTGTAGAAACCTTTATGGTGAACGTGCGGATTTCCGCCCGTCAGGCGACGAGGATATTCTCATAGAAAAGAAAGATTATGAAAAGGCTGTAGAAGTTTTAAAGTCCTGCGGCTATCGAAGTAATGAACAGCCGGATAAGGCTTTAAAAGCAGTTCAGGAGGTAACTTTCCATAGTCAAAAGACGAACGGAGAGCCAAATCTCACAGTTGAACTTCATCTGAATCCTTTTGGAACTAACAGCAGTTCACGTGAAAGGATGAATGACTGGTTTAAAAACGTTTTCCAGAGCAACGAGACTGTGCTTATCCAAGATACTACAGTCAGAACGATGACACCAACCGACCACTTTTTGTTTCTGGTACTCCATGCATTCAAACATTTCACCGGTGGCGGTCTTGGGGTGAGAATCATGCTCGATGTCCTGCTTTTTGATGAAAAATATGGCGACAGAATCGATTGGGAGTATGTAAACAAAGCACTCGACGAGTCGGGAGCAAGCGGATTTCTTGCAGACTTAGTGAGCATTGGAAATGAGTATTTAGGATTCAATCTTACACAGAAAACTGAATTAGTTTCTCCACATGAGCTTCTTGATGACATGCTTCGTGCAGGAACATTCGGCAATACGACCGCAACTGATTGCACAGCCGGCAGAATTGTCTCGGACACAATTCAGAAAGACGGCAGAGGTAAGAACAGATTTACGTCATATATGCGCCTTATTTTCCCATCGTGGAAAACATGGACTTCGTGGAAACCGTATCTCAGCGACAAGCCGTGGTTGCTTCCTGGCGAATGGGTAAAAAGGATTGTCCGTTATTTACGGGGAGAAACGTCAACAAGCAACTTGAATGAGATAGATGAGAGCTATGAGAAGGCAGTTGACAGGCTTGCACTGTTGAAAAAGTATGGGATTATATAACCAGGTGGAAGGGCAATTGATTGAAGTATGAAGAGTAACGATAACAGCAAACTTAAAATTGCCATGCTCGGTCACAAAACGATGCCTGCAAGAGATTGCTCTCGTGGAGGCGTTGAAGTGGTTGTTGAAGAGCTATCAACACGCTTGGTTGAAATGGGATGTGAGGTTACCTGCTATAACCGGACAGGCTGTGACAACGGCAGTCTAAGAGAGTATAAGGGCGTTAAGTTAAAATCCGTCCCGACCATCAAGAAAAAAGGGCTTGCGGCGATGACGAGTAGCTTTTTTGCAACTGTCAAAGCAACATTCGGTGGCTATGACGTGATTCATTTCCATGCCGAAGGACCCTGCTTCTGGATGTGGATACCGCATTTGTTCGGAAAAAAGTGCGTTGCGACAATCCACGGTGACGTGGTAATAACTAGCACAGACAAAAACTCATTTATTTTGCCCGCAGTGGGGCTTGGAACTGGTGGCTGCTTAAGAGACTGAGAGGAATTATGGATAGATGAAAACTGAAAAGAACGCTCCCCTCAAGGTGGCAATGCTGGGGCATAAGACAGTTCCGGCAATGGACAGTTCGCGCGGCGGCATTGAAGTTGTGGTTGAGGAGTTAGCACCTCGCCTGCTTGAGATGGGCTGTGAAGTGACCTGTTACAACCGGACGGGCTGTGATAACGGAGGGTTATCCGAGTATAAAGGTGTGAAGCTGATTCCGGTGCCGACCTTCAAGCGAAAAGGTCTTGCGGCGATGACATCATCGTTCTTCGCCACACTCAAAGCGACCTTCGGTCATTACGATGTGATTCATTTCCATGCCGAAGGACCCTGTTTCTGGATGTGGATACCGGCGATTTTTTGTAAAAAACGATGTGTCGTAGCAACGATTCATGGTGACATGAGAATAACTAGCACATCAAAAAACTCATATTTTTGCCCTGATAGGGGCTTGGAACTGGTGGCTGCTTAAGAGACTGAGAGGAATTATGGATAGATGAAAACTGAAAAGAACGCTCCCCTCAAGGTGGCAATGCTGGGGCATAAGACAGTTCCGGCAATGGACAGTTCGCGCGGCGGCATTGAAGTTGTGGTTGAGGAGTTAGCACCTCGCCTGCTTGAGATGGGCTGTGAAGTGACCTGTTACAACCGGACGGGCTGTGATAACGGAGGGTTATCCGAGTATAAAGGTGTGAAGCTGATTCCGGTGCCGACCTTCAAGCGAAAAGGTCTTGCGGCGATGACATCATCGTTCTTCGCCACACTCAAAGCGACCTTCGGTCATTACGATGTGATTCATTTCCATGCCGAAGGACCCTGTTTCTGGATGTGGATACCGGCGATTTTTTGTAAAAAACGATGTGTCGTAGCAACGATTCATGGTGACATGAGAATAACTAGCACAAACAAAAACTCATTTTTTTACGATAATGAAGCCTACATGGGCTTTAGGAATATGGAACTGGTAACTGTCTGAGAAATCGAGAGGAGTTATGAATAGATGAAAACTGAAAAGAAGGCTCCCCTCAATATAGCAATGCTGGGACACAAGACGGTTCCGGCAATGGACAGTAGTAGAGGCGGCATTGAAGTTGTTGTGGAGGAGCTTGCACCTCGCCTGGTTGAGATGGGATGTGAAGTCACCTGCTACAACCGAACAGGCTGCGATAACGGAGGGCTGACTAAGTACAAGGGAGTTAAGCTGAAACCAGTGCCGACGTTCAAGCGCAAGGGACTGGCGGCGATGACCTCGTCGTTTTTCGCTACGGTTAAGGCGACATTCGGTCATTATGATGTAATTCACTTCCACGCCGAGGGGCCGTGCTTCTGGATGTGGATACCGGCAATATTTTGTAAAAAACGATGTGTCGTAGCAACGATTCATGGTATAGACCATCGTCGAGAGAAGTGGCATGCGGGGTTAGGATCACACTACATAAAAATCGGGGAGAAGATGGCTGTCAAGCATGCTTCTGAGATTATTGTTCTCAGTAAAGGTGTGCAGGAATATTTTTGGAAGACATATAAAAGAAAAACTGTGTTCATCCCAAACGGTGTGAGTCGGCCACAGAGCAGAGATGCTAAGGAGATTACGGAGAAGTTTGGATTAAAAAAAGGCGATTACATTCTTTTCCTGGGGCGGATTGTTCCGGAGAAGGGTTTGAGATATTTAGTTGAAGCGTATGGTGGGTTAAAAACCGATAAGAAGCTGGTGATTGCTGGCGGCTCATCTGACACGGATGAATTCACTGTGGAGCTTAAGAAAATGGCTGGTGAGAACGTGATTTTCACAGGCTTTGTTGCCGGAAGATTACGGGAAGAATTGTACAGCAACGCTTATGTGTATGTGCTGCCCAGCGACTTGGAAGGGATGCCTTTGAGTTTATTAGAGGCTATGAGTTACGGCAACTGCTGTGTAACTTCTGACATAGAAGAATGCGCTGAGGTTGTTGAAGATAAAGCCATTGTGTTTCAGAAAAGTGATGTAGGGGATCTTATGGAGAAGCTGCAGGGGCTGTGTGATGATGACGCAGCTACAAGGATGGTGCTGCTGATTTTATTTGTACGAAGTATAGCTGGGATGAGGTAAGCAGGAAAACGATAAAGCTCTATAAGAGGGCGATGGGATAAGGGAGTTTGTAGATATGAATGTGGACTTGAAAAACAAAACAATTTTTGTGACCGGTGCTGCCGGATTCATCGGCGCAGCCCTCTCACAGCGGTTGCTGGAAGATATAGAAGGCGTTAATGTCATAGGAATCGATAACATGAACGACTACTATGACGTTTCAATTAAAGAATACAGACTTGCGAAGCTGACCGAGCATTCCACATTCACCTTTATCAAGGGCAGCATTGCTGATAAGGCACTGATGACTTCAATATTTGAGAAATACAAGCCACAGGTGGTCGTGAACCTTGCAGCACAGGCTGGCGTGAGATATTCCATCACCAACCCGGATGCGTATGTGGAGTCCAACTTGATCGGCTTTTTTAACGTTCTGGAGGCTTGCAGAAATTATCCTGTGGAACATCTGGTTTATGCTTCATCGTCCTCTGTGTACGGCAGCAACAAGAAAGTTCCGTATAGCACCGATGATAAGGTGGATAATCCGGTAAGTCTTTATGCAGCTACGAAGAAAAGTGATGAACTGATGGCGCATGCATACAGCAAACTGTATGACATCCCGTCCACAGGTCTCCGGTTCTTCACGGTTTATGGACCGGCAGGAAGACCTGACATGGCCTACTTTGGGTTTACTGATAAGCTGAGAGCAGGAAAAAAGATTCAAATTTTCAATTACGGAAACTGCAAGCGTGATTTTACATATGTGGACGATATTGTTGAGGGTGTTATTCGCGTGATGCAGAAAGCACCGGACAGAGCCACAGGTGAGGACGGTCTGCCGGTTCCTCCATACGCTCTCTATAACATAGGAAACAACAGCCCGGAGAATCTTCTGGACTTTGTGGATATCCTTCAGCAGGAGTTAATTCGTGCTGGGGTGCTTCCGGAGACTTATGACTTTGAGAGCCACAAGGAACTGGTTCCGATGCAGCCAGGGGATGTACCTGTGACCTATGCCGACACATCTGCTTTGGAGAGAGACTTCGGTTATAAGCCGAGCACCTCATTGAGAGATGGTCTGCGTAAATTCGCTGAGTGGCACAAAGAGTTTTATATGACAGGAGACAACAACGCATGAGTGGATTAAATATAGCTGTTGCTGGAACAGGATATGTAGGGCTTTCAATCGCCACATTACTTGCCCAGCATAATAAAGTAATGGCGGTAGATATTATTCCCGAAAAGGTTGATTTGATTAACCAGAGAAAGAGCCCGATTCAGGATGAATATATAGAAAAATATCTGGCGGAAAAGGAACTTGATTTGACTGCCACACTCGATGCTGCAGAAGCTTATAAAACTGCAGATTTCGTGGTTATTGCCGCACCGACCAACTACGACAGCAAGAAGAATTTTTTTGATACAAGCGCTGTAGAAAAAGTCATCAAGTTGGTCATTGAGAATAATCCGGATGCCATTATGGTCATCAAGTCCACCATCCCTGTGGGCTACACAGCCAGCATTAGAGAGAAATTCCACTGTGACAATATCATATTTAGCCCGGAGTTCCTGAGAGAATCCAAGGCTCTGTATGACAACCTCTACCCGTCTCGCATTATAGTCGGAACAGATGTGGAGAACGCCAGACTGGTAAAAGCGGCGAATACATTCGCTGGGCTTCTGCAGGAGGGCGCTATAAAAGAAAATATCGATACGCTCATCATGGGCTTTACCGAGGCTGAAGCTGTGAAGCTTTTTGCCAATACATACTTGGCTTTGCGTGTTTCCTATTTCAACGAGCTTGACACCTACGCTGAGATGAAAGGACTGAACACACAGCAGATTATCGAAGGGGTCTGTCTCGATCCGAGAATTGGCTCACACTATAACAATCCGTCGTTCGGCTATGGTGGTTACTGTTTGCCAAAAGACACAAAGCAGCTCCTTGCCAATTATGAAGACGTACCAGAGAACCTCATCCAAGCAATTGTTGAAAGCAATAGAACGAGGAAAGATTTTATTGCGGATCGTGTGCTGGAGATTGCAGGCGCATATGAAGCGAACGAGGGTTGGAATGCTGACAAGGAAAAGGAAGTTGTTGTCGGCGTGTATAGGCTGACAATGAAGAGCAATAGCGACAACTTCCGCCAGAGCAGCATCCAGGGTGTTATGAAGCGGATTAAGGCGAAGGGTGCAACGGTAATTGTTTACGAGCCGACTCTCCAAGATGGGAGCACCTTCTTCGGAAGTAAGGTCGTAAATGATTTAGAAAGCTTTAAGGAACAGTCACAGGCAATTATTGCCAACAGATATAATCCAGAACTGGATGATGTGAAAGACAAGGTGTACACAAGGGATTTATACGGGAGAGATTGAGAATGAAAGTTCTTATGATCAACAAATTTCTCTATCCAAATGGTGGATCAGAGACATACATATTTAAATTAGGAGATGCACTAAAAGCACACGGTCATGAAGTCCAGTATTTTGGTATGGAACACGAGGGTCGATGTGTTGGAAATGCTGTGAACGCTTACACATCGGACATGGACTTCCACGGTGGCAGCAAACTGTCCAAACTGACTTATCCGATTAAAACCATTTACTCATCGGAAGCACGGAAAAAAATCCGTCTGGTTCTGGATGATTTTCAGCCGGATGTCTGTCATTTGAACAACTTTAACTATCAGTTGACTCCTTCGATTATTTTGGAAATTCGGAAGTGGGAAAAGGAAAGTAAGCACAAGGTCAAGATTGTGTTCACAGCTCATGACTATCAGCTGGTATGTCCGAATCATATGATGAACAATCCCAACACTCACGAGAACTGTGAGAAGTGTGGGCATGGTGCTTTCATGAACTGTACGAAAGGTAAGTGCATTCATGGCTCGACTGCCAGGTCTGCAATCGGCACAATGGAAGCTACCTTTTGGAAGATGAAGGAAACATATAAGCAGATTGATACCATCATCTGTCCGACACAGTTCATGAAATCCAAGATGGATTATAATCCGGTTTTTAAATCAAAGACGGTCGCTATGCTCAATTTCATAGATGCTGTTGAGTGGAAAAACACAGCAAAGAAGAATTATGTTCTATACTTCGGTCGCTTTTCAGAAGAGAAAGGCATCAAAACCTTAATTTCTGTGTGCAGAGAGCTGCCGGACGTACAGTTTATTTTTTGCCGGAACGGGACCGCTGGAAGACGAGATAAAGGGTATTAAAAACATCAAAAATATCGGCTTCCAGACTGGTGAAGCGTTAGAAAAGCTGATCCGAGAAGCAAGATTCAGCATTTATCCCTCTGAGTGGTATGAGAACTGCCCGTTCTCCGTGATGGAGAGCCAAATGTACGGTACACCTGTGCTTGGCGCAGACATAGGTGGCATTCCAGAGCTTATCACAGTTGGTAAGACTGGTGAGTTGTTTGAAAGCGGCAACAAGGAAAAATGCAGAAACAGATTCAGAAACTGTGGGAAAGTAAGAATTTGACCGATGCCTATAGCCGGAATTGCAAGGACATCAGTTTTGATACTGTCGAGCAATACTATCAAAAGATTATGAGGATATACGGGAGTTAAAGAACATGGATACGCTTAGAAATGTTTATGTCTATCTGAATTATTGGAGAGTACTGCCGACATATATATTTCTTCTTACAAATAAGATGAAAGAAAAATCTAAAAAAGATTTTCAAGTATGGAAAAGAGAAGTCAAGGAGAATCGCAGAAATAATGGATTATTCGCATTTGGCTATGTCATGTTATACAGAAAAGAATTCAGAAACATTGTCTTAAACCGTTTGCACAGAAATCCAATAATGTGGTTAATCACAAGAATTCTATTTCATCCATTGGACTCCTTGTATATTGAGATGCCACCCGAAAAAATCGGGGGGGTTATTCATACAACATGGCTTTTCTACGATTATCAGAGCAAATGAGATAGGAGAAAATTGCTGGATAAATCAGCAAGTGACTATCGGACAAACAAGTAAGACAGATGCTCCAACTATCGGAAACAATTGTTTTATCTATGCAGGAGCAATTGTTATTGGAAATATAAAAATATCCGATTCAACAGTAATAGGAGCAGGGGCTGTTGTTACTTCGGATACACAAGAAAACACTGTTGTAGCGGGTGTGCCTGCGAGAATGATAAATACGAAAGCAGATTATACTCGAAGTTGAACAGTAGTTTGAGAGTATCAAGGAAGTTGGAGAGCTAGAGCTATGAAGGACAATGCTATAAAAATAAGGAGATATAACAATTTAGATGGCTTGCGAACACTAGCTGCCATTGGAGTCATTTGTATGCATATTCGCGCAAACATTGGCTCCGAAATTTCTGGGGGGTATTGCAGATTATCTGATTAATTCACTTATAGGAAAAATGGGGTCATTCGTACAACTATTTTTTATTCTAAGTGGGTTTTCTATGTGCTGTGGGTATTACGAAAAAATCAAGAACAACCAGATAAGTTTGTACAAATTCTACAGTAGAAGATATGTGAAGATACTTCCGTTTTTCACATTGCTTGTTCTAATGGATTTGGCTGTGAGCATGGTATTTGATGGTGGAATAGGGACTTCAAATATATATGAAGCTTTTGCAGATTTAACGTTACTGTTTGGCTTTTTGCCAGCATCAGATATAACAGTAATTGGTGTAGGTTGGACACTTGGAGTGATTTTCGGGTTTTATATCTTGTTTCCGTTTTTTGTGTATCTGCTTTGGAACAAAAAGAGAGCTTGGTTGTCGTTGGTTATTACTACTGCTCTGAACTATGTGTGCACTGTGTATTTTACTGTTGACGGTGAAGCTGTTGAATGTAACGTTCTTCGATATCTCTGTTATTTCATAGCAGGGGGAATTATATATCTTTATCGTGACGAGATTAGTGGGTTAATAAAAAATGGGCTTTTGGGGATTTTAATAACCCTTTTAGGATTCGCATTAGTTTTTATGGTTGAAAATCCCGTTTCCGGGTTAGTTGGCCCCTTGATAGGGACATTAAAACGAATGCTTGGGTACACATTTATGGTTGCTGGTGCGCTGTGTGCAGAAACAAAACTGTGGAGCAATCCAGTCAGCAAATTCATAAGTGGAGTGAGCTTGGAAATCTACTTGGCTCATATGATGGTTTTCAGGGTTATAGAAAAATTAGGTATGACAACAATCGCAGGCGGGAGTGTGGTTTCATACGTAATCGCCTGTATTGGAACGATAGGCGGAGCATTGATATTCGCTATTGTCTATCAATATGCTGAGGGAATTATAAAGAAAAAAGTAGTAAAAGCATAAAACTCAAAAGGAGTTAAAAGATTATGTCAGAGAAAAAGTTAAACGGAACAGTAATCGTTACATATCGGTGCAATGCGCGTTGCTCTATGTGCAACAGGTATAAGGCACCTTCTAAGCCGGAGGAAGAAATTAGCATCGAGACGATCAAGAAGCTGCCTCCGATGTACTTCACGAATATCACAGGTGGGGAGCCGTTCATCAGAACCGATTTAAGAGATGTAGTCGCCGAACTTCGCAAGAAGAGTGACCGCATTGTCATTTCTACAAATGGCTTTTTCACGGACCGTATTGTTGAGCTGTGTAAAGAGTTCCCGGATGTCGGCATCCGTATATCTATTGAGGGCTTGGAGCAGACCAACAACGAGATTCGTGGTCTTCAGAACGGCTATCAGCGTGGATACGGCACCCTGAAAAAGCTTGTAGAGATGGGCATCAAGGATGTTGGATTTGGTATGACTGTCCAAGACAAGAACGCTCCTGACCTTGTGCCTCTCTACAAAATTTCTGATGAGATGGGCATGGAGTTTGCCACAGCATCTCTGCATAATAGCTTCTACTTCGTGGAAGCAAAGAACATTATTCATGACCGTCCAATGGTAGCGAAGAACTTTGAGGATTTGGTGAATGAGCTCCTCCGCTCGAACAGTCCGAAAAAGTGGTTCAGAGCCTACTTCAACCATGGTCTTATCAACTACATCTACGGACAGCCGAGGCTTTTGCCTTGTGACATGAGCTTCGATACATTTTTCATTGATCCATACGGCGATGTTACGCCTTGTAACGGCACAAAGGACAAGGAAGTCATGGGCAATCTGAATACACAGACTTGGGATGAGCTGTGGAACAGTCCGGAGGCGAAAGAAGTCCGCAAGAAGGTACGCTGCTGTGACCGCCAGTGTTGGATGATTGGTTCAGTATCTCCGGCAATGCATAAATACATCTGGAAGACGGCTTGGTGGGTTGTGAAGCACAAGGTAAAGGCACTGTTCACCAAGCATCCGTACTCTATGTATGAGAATAAGATATGTTGTGATTATAGGGACGGTAAAGTGACTAAGGAGCAATTGGATAAGTGTAGCACTTGTGATTTGGCAGCTGTGGTTAATGATGGCTTGAGTGCAGCCTCAAAGGAACAGCTGAAGGGCAAGACTGGAGAAGAGATTGTGGATGCTGATATTGCGGAGCAGATGAAGAATTAAGTAGGGTAGCAAAATGAAAAAGGCTTTGATTGTTGCAAATTTAGCGGGTTTTATTGGAACATTCCTGCAAAATGATATTAAGATACTCAAGTCTATGGGATATGAGGTTCATTGTGCAGGAAATGCAAGCAACAAGAATCCGGAAGAAAATGAGAATACATTTAAACGGTTTGGGACTGTCTTTCATCAAATTGATGTGGATGGGAAAAGCCCCTTATCTCGCTCCAATATGAGGGCGCTGAAACAGTTACGGCGATTGATGAAAACGGAGAAATTTGAACTTGTACACTGCCATACTCCGATTGCAGGAGCTATAGCACGTGTTGCGGTAGCTCCATATCGAGTGTGGGGGGTACACGGTGTAGAGTGATTTACACTAGCCACGGCTTTTATTTTCATGAAGGCTCTGGCAGAAAATCATGGGTTTTATACTACTCAATCGAAAAGTTTATGTCTCTGTTTTCTGATGCCATCATAACTATAAATGAAGAAGATTTCAAAAATGCGAAGAAAATGTTTTGTAAAAAAGTATATCACATTAATGGCGTAGGATTTGATGCTTCTAAATACAGGGATGTAATCGTTAATAAAAATGAGTACCGCCAAGTATTAGGAGTGCCACCGGATGCTTTAATGATATTGGCCGTAGGTGAACTTTCAGACAGAAAGAATCATCAGGTAATTATAAAAGCAATGGCGAAGGCAAACATTCCGAATTCTGTTTTTGCAATATGTGGCAAGGCAATTCAAGGAGAAGGTACTTATGATAAGCTGGTTAATCTAGCAAATGAGCACGGTGTGAATATAGCATTTTTGGGGCATAGGCACGATATCCCTCAAGTATGTCATTGCGCAGATATAGGAGTTCTTCCATCTACTAGAGAAGGACTTGGAATTGCATCGTTAGAAATGATGGCATCTGGTTTGCCGTTGGTAACATCCAATGTTCACGGTATTAAAGATTATATGACTGACGGGGTTACGGGATACATGGTATCACCATACGACGTAGATGGTTTCGCAGAAGCGTTGAAAAAGCTTTCTGATAGCGAAGTAAGAGAAAAAATGAGACCCAATTGTATTAAGGTGGTAGAAAATTTTGATAATTCAGTTTCAAACAAACAGATGTCGGATATTTACCATGAAGTGCTAGGGTAAGGAGATAGGATAATGGTTCTTTTATATTTCATGGACGGCGTGAAATACGACATGATGAAACAGTACATGCCGTTCTTGGCATCAATAAATTCAAAACCGCTGATGAGCGACTTCGGCTATTCCTGTGCTTGCCATGCAACGATGTATACGAGCCGGTATATTGAGGAACACGGCACTTGGTTTATCTGGAAGAGAGGGGATTATTCTCCGTACAAATGGCTGAACTACGTTCCGGGGCTTAAGTATATTAACTTCCTTCCACTGAAGCTCGTGCTGGGTAAGATAACCAGAAAACTGAGCCATAATTCTTCTTATTCGGGAGTTTCTTGTTTGGTAAACCTGCCGCTTAAGTACTGGCCGCTTTTTGAGCCTTGCGATGATGTCATGTGGAATGACCCTGAATGGAAGAAAGACATTCCGAACCTCTTCACAGTAGTGAAGAAGAATAACATCCCGCATCATGTGATTGCATTACACAGAAATACACAGGCAGATGATGCTTTCAAAGAAGAAAGCCAGGTTGATTATAAGAATGATGAGTTTGTGTACTTCTTCATTGGATACACAGACAACATCATGCACGCTTATGGTGAGAACGGTAAGGAAGCCCAGGAATATCTCACAAAGGTAGATAGCTTCATTAGGCAGACGTATGAGAAGGCGAAGAAGGAACATGATGATGTAACCCTAATAGCGTTCTCTGACCATGGGCACATCGACATAGAAGAGCCAAAGATTGATATTGACGATTACTTCAAACCTGCAGGACATAAGGTGAACCAATACATTCATCTGATCGAATCGAACTATGCCCGCTTCTGGTTCAGAAACGAGCAGGAGAAGAAAGATGTCACGGCGGTTGTGAAAAAAATGCAAGATGACGGTCTTGGTTTCGTCCTGGATGAAAAATATCAGGAGCAGTACAAGCTGCATGTTAATCCGAAAGAACACGGAGAGCTGATTTTCTATCTGGCAGCACCGCATGAGTTTACAAAAACGATATGGGGATTCGGCCACAGTGTAAAATCCGGCCACGGCTTTGAGCCAACTTTGCCGAAACATTATGGGATTTTCTGCTCAAATAAGTCACTGGCGGAGAACCGGGACTTTGCATACCTTGTGGATGTGCTGCCGTCGGTCATGGAGCAGCTGAATATATCAAGAGATGGTTACACGTTAAGAGGCGCGAACATCGTCAATACAGATGTCGCTGATTAGCAAAAATGCAGGAATAGCAATGGAGATGTTGTCATGGATAAGAAGCAGTATGAAGAACAGCTTATAAAAAATATCATAACAAGCCTGGAAAAGCACGGGGCAAAGGATCTGCTGTCTTCCGTAATCATGACAGGAAGTTTTGGACGTAAAGAACCCACATATGAGCACAGAGATGACGGAAAACTTGTACTGAAAAGTGATGTGGAAATAGCACTTGTGTACCCATCATCTACTAAGAAAGCGGATGTGGACAGCCTTATTGAATCCGTCTCATCTGAATTCAAAGAAGAATTGAATCTGATGGGAATTACAGAGAAGAGGGTAAGAAACGCTTATAATTTCAACTTCTCCCTGAAGGTCCCGAAGTACAAGACAATTTTTACATATGACTTATTTAACGGCAGCTACACTGTTTGGGGAACAGATTTTATTGGTTCAGTATCTGTCCCACTGAAATCCTGCGATATATACGAGGCCAAGCGACTCGTTGCTAATCGCATAGGGGAACTAGTATATAATGAGAAAAACGCTGAAGAAGGCCAGAAAGAATATCTCCGGAAGCAGTGGAAGGGAAAGCTGATGTTGGCTATGGTCAGCGGGTGGCTGATTTGTGAGAAACAGTATGTGTCCAGTTATCATGGGCAATATAATGCAATTCATAGGAATATAAAGGCTGTCAAAGAAATCTTCGGGGAAGGGTTCATGAGTGAATATGGCAAAGTATTCACGTTCTTAAGAGAAGACGGGCAAGCCTATGAGGTGGAAGACGATAAGCTCAGGGGATATGTGAATGCGATTGATGCATACTTCAAAGGATTTGGAATTGGGAAGCCACGAGTGAACAGCTTAAGCCGGAATCTGAAATACCTCATGAAATATGTGAAGAACGGCATGGGTTATGGTCTTGTTGGATTTGAGGATAACATCCTGCAGGGATTAATTGATGAGTACTGCGAGAATTCCGAGAGATTGGAAAAAACCGCGAATATCTGGCACAAGGTTATTTATTAGATAGAGTGAGACAGAGAAATATACACAGTGGGAGCTGGGTAATGAAATATAGAAGGTGAAAGCTATGCAGAGCATTGTTATTGGCGTTGCCGGAGGGACAGGCTCCGGTAAGTCGACATTTACGAATAGGCTAAAAGAAGAGTTTGCGGACAGCATCACGGTCATTTACCACGATAACTATTACAGAAACCGTGATGGAATATCGATGGAGGACAGGAAGAAAATCAATTATGACCATCCGGATTCTCTGGAAACGGATTTACTTATCCAGCATTTGAAACAGCTGAAAGCCGGAAAATCAGTGGAATGTCCTACATATGACTATTCGGTGCATAACCGGTCTGATGTAAAGATTAAGATAAATCCAAGCAAGATTATTATTGTTGAAGGAATCCTGGTACTTCAGAACGATGAACTGCGTGACCTGTGCGACATCAAGATATATGTCGATGCAGATGCGGATGAGAGAATACTGAGGCGAGCCATCCGGGATGTGAAAGAGCGTGGCAGGGATCTGGAAGGCATTATGGAACAGTACCTGACAACGGTAAAGCCGATGCATTACCAATATGTTGAGCCAACGAAAGCCTTGGCTGACATGGTGATAAACAGCGGTATGAATGAAGTAGCATTTGATATTGTAAAGACGAAAATAGAAGCACTGCTACATATGTAACGGAGAAGTTTACATGAACGATATTATAATTAGCATCATAGTTCCTGTATATAATGCTGAAAACAGTATATCTAAGTGTTTGGATAGTCTTGTTAGGCAGACCTTAAAAGATATAGAGATAATAGTTGTAGATGATGGATCAGTTGATCAGAGTGGTTCTATCTGTGACAGATATTCGACATCATACAAAAACATTAAGGTGATTCATCAGAGTAATAGTGGTGTTTCTTCAACACGAAACAAAGGAATAAGTATTTCAAAAGGAAAGTATATTGGATTTGTTGACAGTGATGATACTGTGGATTCAACAATGTTTGAAAAATTGCTGAAGACAACACGGCTTTCCAACGCAGAGCTGTGCATGTGCGGATATGAAGAAAAAGGGACAAGCAACGTTTTTTATTCGAGTTCTCCTTCAAAAATTGATAGATATGAAACATTAAAATTAATTATTGCAGATGGATGCTATAGAGGATACGTGTGGAATAAACTATTTAGAAGAGATATAATCATAAAAAATGGTGTTAAATTTAAAGAAGAATTACATATGTGTGAAGATTTAAGCTTTTGCATAGATTACATACAGCATATTAATTCTGCGTGTGCTATATCAGAAAAACTGTATTTTTATGGTAATTATGCTCATGGTATTGTAAATGTAGGATTTAATGATAAAAGATGGTCTGTAGTTGAAGCATACGAATATATAATGAGCCTGGATTTTATAAAGAACAATGACGAAATCTATCGACTTGTGTCGCACAGATATATAATGCACCTGCTATCTATGTATAATATGCTAAGAAAAAATACTGATAAAAGGTACAAGAGAGAATATCAAAGTGGAATTAAATATAGAATTAATAAAGTTGATAATGATTTCCTTATGGACAAAAAATATAAGGCAAAATACAAAGTCCTTTTTATCTATATGAGATATTTCAAAAAGGCGGTTATTAAATGACAAGTATAATTATTCCGGCATACAACGCTGAGACAACAATAGGAAGATGTCTAGATAGCATTTTAAATAATGCGGCACAAGAAAGAATAGGTCAAATAATTATAATTGATGACGGGTCTACTGACCAAACGAGTGAAATATGCAAAACATATTCAAATAGCAATGAGAAAATAAACTATTTTCGTCAAAATAATCAAGGGGTAAGTGCTGCAAGACAAAATGGCATTTCTAGAGCCACTGAAGAATGGATTGTGTTTGTTGATGCAGATGATGAAATAATAGCGGATTTCACAGAAGACATTTTATTTCATAACAATGCTGACTGGATAATCTTTAGTCAGATGTTTAACAAAATTGACGCTAAACTATCACGAGAAGAGATGACTTTGGCAATGCTTAATAAAGCATCGTTAGAACTCAATAAAACGCATTTCAATACAGTATGGTCAAAAGCATATAGGAGAGAAATCATACATAAGAATTCTTTGCATTTTAGCAGTAACATATATCATGGCGAGGATATGCTTTTCAATTTAAACTATATTATGTACTGTGAGAATATCGTATGTATTGGTGAATCAATTTACCGACTGTATGTAACACAGGGGTCAGCTACACATAAGTTTCAGAACGGTGCGATAAAAAATGAACTAGCATTTAATAAGGAATTAAGCGAACTTAACCTTGGCAGTATAATTGAAAACTATGATGAGATTCAACAGCAAATTGCATTGGAAGGTTTGCTTATATGCATAGGACAGTATATATCTCATCCTAATTTTAATGGCGGAATGAACGATAGAATTAATATAATGAAAGAACTTTGCTCGATAAGCCCTTATAAAGAGGCCATCAAAAACGCCTCAAAGATTACTACTCAAAAGAAACAATTTATATTAGCTGTATTATTAAATAAGAAATTGTATTGGCTGGTGAATTTGATGTTTCGCTTTAGGCGGTTAAACATACATGCAGTTTCTCATTGCTATTCGGATATTTAATATGGAGGACTACTGGTGAAAAAAATAGGAATTATTACATTCCACGCTTCAAAAAATTGCGGATCAATGCTTCAAGCATATGCACTTCAACGAGTATTAAACTCGCTTGGATGTGAATCTGAAATAATAGATTACTCTGGAAAAGAACAACGTAGAATGTATTCTGTAATGAGCTTTCCGCATTCTCTTAAGGAATTGATGCGAAATATCTATAATATTCCATTTATAGGAATAATACAAAGACATTATGCTGATTATGAAGCGTTTAGATGTCAATTCTTAAATGTTTCAAAAGCTTCATATGACGATTTAAGTGAATTGTCCGAAGAGACTCTTGGATATGATATATATATTACTGGAAGTGATCAGGTCTGGAATATAAAAGCACAAGATTTCGACGACAGCTATTTTCTTCCATTTGTAAATAAATCTAAGAAATACGCTTATGCTGTTAGTTTAGGTGCCACGAATATAACAAAGATACCAAATGTTGAAAAATATATGGGTTACATAAATTCTTTCAACGGTATTTCAGTAAGGGAATACAATGCACAGAAGTGGATAGCAAAATTATACAGTGGAAACGTTGAAATATGTGCTGATCCCACTTTTTTATTGAATGAAAAAGAATGGGAACTTGTCATTGGTGAACGTGAAGTAGAGGGAGATTATATATTTTGGTATACCATGATATATCGAGATGATATAAGGAATATAGTTGTTCAGCTTGGAAAAACGTTGAACTTGCCCATATATGTTATCGACCCCAAAGAGTGGTCACGTCGAGGCTTGTTCCTTCATGGAATTAAGTTAGCAAAGAATGACGGACCTTCATCTTATTTGTCTATGGTCAAAAATGCAAAAATTGTCATAACATCATCTTTTCACGGAACGGTATTTTGTAATATTTTCAAGAAAAATTTTTGGTATATTAATATACACAATTCTCAAACTGAAGATGATCGAGCAATTTTTTTACTAAGGCAGTTGGGCTTGAGCGAACGATATGTTACAAAAGATGAAATTCTAAAGAAAGATGTTATGTGCGGTCCCACGTATGACAATTCTCCAGAAATGGACGCAACAAGAAAAAAATCGTTCGACTTTTTACAAAAGTGTCTTAATGATTAGAAAGGAATTATAATGCTATTAATTGACCGAAACTATTTTAAATATTTCTTGCTATTTATTCCATATCTGCTATCGGCAGTCATTTATACGCAGATAAGTGATGCTTTTGCTAATGTTCTTCTGTTAGGGAAACTAATCTCTTTTGTAATTGTCGCTTTTTTGTATTTAAAGAAAGGAACCGTTACTTCTTTAGATGTAGCAGTGTTTCTTTATTGTGTATGGTGGTTTGCATCGGTGATAATAAATAGCGGGTCTATTCTGGAATATGTAAAAGAAGTAGTTACTATATTATTCTACCTTTTTATAATAGAGGAATCTTTCTTTTCCAATAACAACAAGTATGCAATTAAATCATTATCTTTCATAGTTTTGCTTGAGCTATTTGTCAACTTTGTTTTGCTCATAATTTTTCCAGAAGGACTTTGGAGTACTACTTCAAATTATGATGATGTTGCAAGGTATAATTTTTTAGGCTTAGACAATCAGGTAATGCCGATACTTTTACTTGGGGTGTTACTGCTGGGCATTGGCTTTGTATTGAATGGGAGTCGCATTACCCTAAATGAAGTTTTTTGTGGGATGATTATACTGGGAAATGTAGTGTTAATGCAATCTGGGACGGCTATAACGGCAATGATTGTAGTAGTAGCAGTTCTCTTATTGGCTACGAGATTCAAAAGAGTTTTTAATGTTAAAATAGCGATATACATCGCAGGAGCAGTATTGGTTGGAATTGTCGTTTTTAGAATTCAAAATATATTTGCTTTTTTTATAGAAGGCGTGCTGGAAAAGGACTTATCGCTTACAAATCGTGTAACTATATGGGATAGGGCAATTGGAATGATTGCGGCAAAACCTATAGTTGGATATGGAATTGGAACATTAGACACGGTTGTTGTTGACCGTAATGCACACAACTTCTTCTTGCAGATAATTCTTCAATCTGGCATTGTAGGACTGGCGCTGTATTTGAATATTTTTAGAATTGTATTAAAAAGGATGTTTGTAAATATTTCGAATTTGTATATAGTAGTTGCCGGAAGTATTATAGTTGGATACATCGTTTGTTGTATAACAGAGGTTTATGCGCAAGGATGGCTTATACTAATATTGTCAATCGCTTACTGTGCCTATTCATTTGACATGCCATCTTATGGCTCGGACGTTGGCACAAATAGTGGTAAGAACAGTGATTAGTGTATATAAAGAGATTTGGAGGAAATTATCTTGGATTCAGAACTTATAAGCGTAATCATACCCGCATACAATGCGGCAGACACTATAAGCCAATGTATTGACAGTGTCATAACTCAATCGTATTGTAATATGGAAATCATTGTCGTAGACGATGGTTCTGAAGATGAAACTGGTGCAATTGTACAAGAGTATTGTAATAAACACGATAATCTTATTTTAATCGATCAAAAGAACAGTGGCGCTGGATCTGCACAAAATATGGGACTACAGGTGGCATCCGGAAAATATGTACAATTTGTTGACAGCGATGATATTTTAATGCCAAATGCTACGCAGATACTGTATAATGCAATAAATGAAGCTGAATCAGATTTGGTTATCTGTGGGGCACAAAATTCCGGCGGTGGGGGAGATATTACGACAATTGCGACGTCATTACGAGGTAAGCAACAAATTACATCATATTTTGATACAATGCTTTCTAATGGATCTTTTGTGCCTTTGTGGAATAAACTCTACAAAAGAGAGATTTGCAATAATCTTGTGTTTGAAGATATAAAGGTAGGGGAGGATTTGCTGTTTAATATTGAGTACGTTGATAGGTGCAATTCGTTGAAAATAATCCCTGATATACTTTATCAAAGGAAAATATCGGATGGTTCTGTGTCGGTAAAGTACCATGATACATATATGGAGGATGTGCTTTCAACTTACAAAAGAGCAAAATTGTTCCTAGTGAGGGGGGTACCCGGATTCTAAGAAAGTGTTGCAAAAAACTGCGTGGAAAAAGTTTAGCTATGGGGTGTATATGTTGTTTTCATGCTCTGACAAGTCGTGGATGATTTGCTGGAACACGTTAAAAAAATGGTATCAGAGCGAGTTATATGAAAGTGGGAAAAACTATCCTACAACAAGGATGTCTGATATGATGATAAAGTCACAAAAATATATTTACATTTGGGCTTATTATATAGTTTGTAAAATTAAGAAGAAATTAAAGCGGCTTTAGTAACTGTGATAATACAATTTGTAGTTGATACGATAGCGTTAGCGCTTAAAATGGTGTTGACATTTGATGTTTTGAGGTGAATCAATGTGGGGTCTATAAAGAAAAATTTTACATATAATGTTGTTTATCAGGTGCTTGTAGTTCTGCTTCCTCTTATTACAGCCCCGTATATTTCTAGAACTTTAGGTTCGACATCGGTAGGCGTTTATTCCTATACATATTCTGTTGCGCAGTATTTTTTGATTTTTGCTATGCTTGGAATTAGCAATCATGGTAATAGAAGTATTGCGGCTGTTAGGGATGATATGGAGAAGAGAAGTAGAACATTTTGGTCTATATATTCCATTCAGGTTACTACTTTTAGTGTTGCTATTTTATTATACATTCTATATGTTGTTTTCATAGCTTCTGACAATAAAACTGTTGCACTTCTCCAGTTGTTATATGTTTCATCCGGCTTATTTGATATAAGCTGGTTGTTCTTCGGTCTTGAACAATTTAAAATAACGGTAACAAGAAATATTGTAATAAAGATTAGTACGGTTGTATGTATGTTTATTTTTGTACACCAACCTAGTGATCTTTGGAAGTACACATTGATTATGGCTTTAGGGACTTTCATCAGCCAATCATATCTATGGCTCTATGTTCGGAAGAAGGTAAAATTTGTAAGAATATCTTTTTCCAACATTAAACCTAATATAAAGCCTATTCTTATTTTATTCGTTCCTGTCATTGCTTATAGTATCTATAAGGTTATGGACAAAGTCATGCTTGGCAACATGAGCGATTATGATCAGGTTGGTTACTATCAGAGCGCTGAAAAAATTATAAACATTCCCACGGGTGTGATAACTGCATTGGGAACAGTTATGCTTCCAAGAATGTCTAATTTAATTGCAACTGGGAATACGAGTAAAAGCAATCAATACATAAGAGTTTCTTTTAAATTGGTTACTACTATTGGAGCAGCGATTGCCTTTGGACTTATTGGTGTAACAAATGTATTAACTCCAGTATACTTTGGTTCGGAATTTTTGCCAACGGCTCCTTTGATAACTTTATTGTCAATAACTGTCTTTTTTATGGCGTGGGCAAATGTTATTCGAACTCAGTACTTGATCCCATATGGCATGGATAAAGTTTATCTTCTATCGACCATAACAGGAGCGGTTCTAAATTTGATAATCAATGCGCTCTTGATTCCTCAGTATCAAGCTGTTGGCGCAGCGATTGGAACCATAGTTGCAGAATTTAGCGTGATGTTTGTTCAAGTAGTTGCTGTTAGGAAGAAGCTCCCTGTTGGGAGGTACTTCGCTTCTGTAATACCTGTTATGATAATCGGTCTTGTTATGACTGTGGTTGTCCGTATTATCGGCAATCAAATGAGTGTTAGTATTTTGACACTTGTTGTGCAGATTGGAACTGGAGCAATAGTTTATCTTTCTTTACTTGCACTGTATTTGTATTTGTCAAAAGATGAAATGTGGAGATATTTAATAAATATAATAACAGATTTTTGGCGCAAGTTAAAAACATACACAAGGGGAAATTAGTGATGAAAAACAAATTGTTGTCTATGGGCGATTCTAGTTGCTTGCGTGGGGGGTACGCTGTTAATCTTTTTCCATCATGTCGTGCAGTTCCTGCCATCAGAGATTAACATTAGAGGTTTTGGACATTTAGGAGTTGCATTATTTTTCTTCCTTTCTGGGTATGGGTTACAAGAGAAAGTCCGTGAGAATGAGGCTTATTTAAAAGGCTTTTTAAAAAAACGTATTGTGAAATTATATATTCCGTACTTAATTGCAACCTTCGTGTATATTGTTATACGCTTTCTTTTTGGAGTAAGATATACTATAAAGGAAGTTTTGATGTCTTTGGTGGGACTTTATACTATTGTTAATTTTTCGTGGTATATTTTCTTACAGCTTGCGCTGTACTTAGTATTTTGGCTCATTTACAAAAAATGCAACGATAATCAAAAGAGAATAATAACACTTACTGTTTGTATATTATTCATAATTGGTGCTTGTGCAGCATTACATTTACCATCGTATTGCTATGTTTCATTATTAGCATTTCCTCTAGGTGTGATTATCTCAGAATATCAGCAGTCTATCATGAAATTTACACGAGGTGGTATGGGCATCTTCCTTATTGTACTATTTACCATAATCTGTATTTTATGCTTTAGTGGAATGGCTTCTTCAGTAAGCACTTGTATTTTCCAATCTCATAATGGTCTCCTAAAGATTGTGGAACGGGGAGAAATGATCTTGTGTGACATAGCTTTTATTGGAATCATTGCTATAGTGTGTTCACGTATTGAGTTAAAATCAAAGCTTTTTACGCAATTGGGAATGATATCGTATGAGGTATACTTACTACAGGGATTATTCATTAAACTTTTTTCAGAAGTTATCCCATTGACTAATAGTTTTGTGTTCATAATTTCAGTGATAGGCTGTGTAATTTTAACTTCTATATTGTTAAACAAGCTAAATTGTGCGCTTGTCCACCAGTGCCTTAATTATGAGGCTTATTAGAAACTTAGTAGGAAAGAAAAAGACCTATGTTATAGTTGTCTTTTTGTCGGTTGTATATTTGATAGATGCATATACCCAGGTAGGATTGCCATCTCTTTTGTGGGGACAGGATTGTGTTTTCAAATACATAGCGTTTTATGCATTAGGAAACTGGATGAGTGAAAAAGAAGTTGGGAGAGGAGTCGAATTAGGAAACAAAGCACGGTGGGCTGCAATTGCTACAGCTTTTTTAGTGATAGTATTTGTGCTTGCATTCTTTAATATGACATGCGGCGTCTTGTGGTTTGTCACAGGTACGATTGGACCGATGGCGGTTGCGCTTTATTCGATACTCATCAGCAGAGGTAATATCACAAGTAGCATAACAGCTTTTCATGGACGTATTTCACTGATTGTTCTTTGTGTACACGGTCCTATGTATCGCGTTATAAGTAAGATTCTATCGGTGGTGTTTAGAAGCGAAACGGATGTAGTGAGAAGTAGTATCGTTATTGCTGTGATTATCTCACTTATTACCTTAGCGATATGCGCAGTATCCGTATGTGGTGATTGACAAGATTCTGCTGTGGATGATTGGGAAACCGATAAGAAGAGATAATAAGGCACAGAAATCATTATAAGAAAACAACGAGGGAGAGAGAAATACTTACATATGAAACCAACAACACTACTTATCATGGTGACCGGCATCCGCAGCTGATACAAAACCAGTAACTCCACATCAGCAATAAAACAGTTAGAGCCTACAGAAATCACTTGGGACGCCCAAGCGGCAGAAAAAGGCGGATTCCAGCATTTCATGATGAAGGAAATCCACGAACAGCCGAGAGCTGTTGCAGATACACTTCATTCAGTCGAAAACGACGGCAAAATCGACCTGTCTTCAATAGGACTGAGCGATGAAGAAATAAAGAACATTTCTCAGATATATATCGTCGCTTGCGGTTCAGCCTACCATGTCGGAGTAGCCGCACAGTATGTGATTGAAAATCTCGCAAGGATACCTGTTCGTGTTGAACTGGCTTCCGAATTCAGATACAGAGCCCCGATGCTTGACGAAAACGGGCTCGTGATTGTAATCAGTCAGTCTGGAGAGACTGCGGACACACTTGCGGCTTTGCGTGAAGCAAAGAGCAGAGGCATCAAGACTCTGGCAATTGTAAATGTTGTCGGAAGTCCAATAGCAAGAGAAGCGGATTGCGTCTTCTACACACTTGCAGGACCTGAAATTGCCGTCGCTACAACAAAAGCCTACAGCACTCAGCTAATTGCATCATATCTTTTAGCTATTCAGTTTGGATTCGTTCGTGGAAGGATTGATGAAAAGCAATATGCCGAGCTTATTGCGGAGCTTGAATCTCTCCCACAGAAGATTTTAGATGACAAGGAACGACTGCAGTGGTTCGCCGCAAAGTTTGCAAATGCAAAAGACATCTTCTTCATAGGAAGAGGCATGAAACCTCAATGGGCAACCTTTCCGAAATCAACGAGAGCTATGAGATAGCAGAACGCCTACTGGAACTGCTAAAGAAATATGGAGTTATTTAGAATAGTCTATTTTAATCATCAGTAATATTTCAATCCCCCTCGAAAAACCTCTTGACAACCGCCGAAGCTTGCGCTATAATGTTTACATGTGGTGGAAGGGCTATTCCAAGCTTGACCACATGAAATGATGTGTGGGGGGTACTGGTTTTCGTCCCGAAATTTTTTCGGCTTCAGAAGACCTTGTGCCCACACCAAACCTCCGCGCTACTAAAAGGTGCTCGGGGGCTTTTTGTCTATATTGTTCCTCCGAAGTGCCAGAAACTAAGGAGGATTTTTTATGGCGAAACGACTTATGTGCCTTGTCCTAAGCGTTTTAATGATCGTCTCACTCCTTCCCATCGGCGCGTTTGCCGATAGCAACACTGGCGATGGCGAAATCGTCGTGACTGCTACCGAATCGACAGACGAAGAAGCCGACGAAGAGACGACCGAAGACGAGGAAGAAAATACTGGGGAAGGAGAGGAAACTGAGGAAGACGCTCAGGAAGAAGTTGAAGAAACTGAGGAAGATACATCAGCCGCCGACGCTGTTCAGGCAATGATTGATTCTCTTCCGGACGCTTCGGAAATCACTTCCGAGAACGCTTCTCTGGTCGAGGCTTTGCTTGATGCCATCGACGTAGCAAGAGCACAGCTTGGCGAAGAAGCTGATTATCTTGACTACACAAAGTATGACGCCGCCATCGTGGCTCTTGAAATTGTTTATGCCAGCGAGACGACGGAAGAGGAAGTTTTGATTTTCGATGAATTCGTCCCGAGCGTAGAGCTCCCGGATGGCGCAGTCCGCAGTGACAAGATTCCCGCAACCTCAGTTGCTTCAGCGATTGATGAGGAAACTACGACAAATGTTGTTTCAATTGATGGTGGAACTACAAGCGCCTATTCTTCAATCACTGATGCTATTGACGCTATCACGACAAGTGGCACAATCACCCTGACCGGCGATTTGAGTGAAGCATCCATCACCATCCCGAGCGGAAAGACCATCACTCTGAACCTGAACGGACACACGCTCACGCTGACTGGGTGCACTACGTACACAGATACTTTCGGTACACTCAGAGTATCGCTCCTGAACCGGGGTGCGTTGACTGTGACAAACGGTACGATTCTGGCGACAACGTCGTCGATGAGGGTGTAGAAATACTCGATTCCTGCGGCTTCAAACTTCTCTTTATACTCTGCTTCGTAAATTTCCGCAAAGATGTCCTTGAAATGGTGGTCGTAGGTCTTCGAGATGGTGTCCTTCGCGGCAAACCAGACGTCCTGATGGGTGTCAAGGGCGTAGGAGAGGCAGGAACGGGCGAAGCTCGCAATCGACTTGTCGAGGTTGTGGACACCCTGAATTATGCCGGCGCTATTCTTAAAGTCGTGGATGAGAGCCCTTGTCTCGTTACCGTTTTCGTCGGTGACGACAAGCTCGG
>Ga0192275_1024_pt1 | contig 35451 bp, 39 predicted proteins | sample Koala_Koa24_H3_FD_131265 | JGI IMG/M metagenome (GOLD analysis project Ga0192275, IMG submission 131265) | Enriched cells from koala feces incubated with labeled cellulose particles, San Francisco Zoo, California, United States - Koala_Koa2-4_H3 ...
TCATCACCGTCGCAAAGTGCAAAGGAAGCCTTAGGCTCTTCTCCGGGATTTAACCTCTTGAGCTGACTGCCCTGCTTGGTTTTCAGGAAAATCCACTCGATATAGTGCTCCGGAAGCATGGGGTGAAGAACCGAACCAACGGTTACGCTGACGATATTCCCCTCAACCGTATACACGGGGATATGCTTTTCAAAAGCGGCGTCAACCGAACCGGCAACAAGCTCCTCCATTGCATCGTTGCAGCAAATTTCGGAAGCATCGCCTATCGGCATAATAACTGCGCCACAGCTCTTGCAAATGTAAAATTTCTGTTCCATAGCCGAACCCCCTTATTATCAATAGTTTTCAGCGCAAATTTCAAAAAAGCTCTTGGGGTGTGCGCATACGGGACAGACCTCGGGTGCCTTTGTACCCACAACGATGTGTCCGCAGTTTCTGCACTCCCAGATCTTAACCTCGCTCTTTTCAAAAACCTGAGCGGTTTCAACGTTCTTGAGAAGTGCGCGGTAACACTCCTCATGGCGCTTTTCTATAGCGGCTACAAGGCGGAATTTAGCGGCAAGAGCGGTAAAGCCCTCTTCCTCGGCTGTCTTTGCGAAGCCGTCGTACATATCTGTCCACTCGTAGTTCTCGCCCTCTGCTGCGTGTTCAAGATTTTCGGCGGTATCGCCAATGCCGTTAAGCTCCTTGAACCACATTTTAGCGTGTTCTTTTTCATTATCTGCAGTATTCTGAAAAATAGCCGCAATCTGCTCATAGCCCTCTTTTTTTGCAACGGATGCAAAGAAGGTATACTTATTTCTTGCCTGACTTTCACCTGAAAATGCGGTCTGAAGATTCTTTTCCGTTTGAGTACCTGCGTATTTGCTCATAATACATAAACTCCTTTCGAGTGTAATTTGGAGTAATTTACTCCACTTAGATAATAACACACTATCGCACAAATGTCAATAGGTAAAACGCAATGTTCACAAAAATTTCGTCATAAGGGAAACCAAAATTGAACATTATTACCGTTAAAAGAAAACACCGAATAACGTACAATGGCAATACCTATGACATTTCCTTGGCTTTCCTATGAAAAAAATGCCCAAAATAGGGCATTTTACTGCCCTATCTCAAGCATTCTGTTAATGCAAACCGATGCGCTTTTTATGGTGTCCTTGGACATCTCTATCCTTACCCCGCCCTTTCCTATAAGCGCATTATAAACGTCCATCAGCGTGGTAGCTTTCATATCGGGGCATATAAGCCTGCTGCTTAGTATGTAAAAATCCTTGTCGGGCAGCTCGTATTGCAAATGCTCGGCTATGCTGTTTTCCGTACATATTATAAATTCCTTGCTGTCCGAATTTCTCGCATAATTCATTATTGCGGCGGTAGAACCTGCAAAATCCGCCAATGCCGTTACAGAGGGTATACATTCGGGATGTACAAGCAGCTTTGCACCGGGATGCTCCTTTTTCGCTTTCAGCGCCTCATCAAGGGTAATGGCTGCGTGTACGGGACATCCGCCCTTAACGGTAACTATCTCCTTTTCGGGAACCATTTTAGCCGTGTATGCGCCTAAGTTGCAGTCGGGTATAAACAGTATTTTATCCGAGGGAATAGCCTCGCATATCTTCACCGCAGAGCTTGAGGTTACGCAAACGTCCGCAAGGGTTTTAAGCTCCGCTGTGGTGTTCACATATGCTACCACCGTGTGATTGGGATAAACCCTTTTCAGCTTGAGTATATCCTCGACGGTAAACTGCTCCGCCATAGGGCAGCCCGCCCCCGGATGTGCAAGTATTACCTCCTTTTCGGGAGAAAGCAGCTTCACCGTTTCCGCCATAAAATGCACGCCGCATACTATACAGGTTTTGTTCTTATCCTCCGCAGCGACTTGGGAAAGCCTAAAGGAATCTCCGGTATAATCCGCTATTTCAAGTATAGGTGCGGACTGATAGCTGTGCGCCAATACCGTTATCTGTTTTTCAGCCTTAAGCTCCATTATTTTTTTCTGAAGATCACTTATTGTCATTTTTATTTCCGCCTTTCTTTTTCTTAAAGAAGTCAAGGTTTATTTTTATAATCCTGTGCCGTTCCTCCGGAGGAACGGGTGCATAGTAGCTGTCATCCACGGGAAGTCCCTTTTTGATAAGCAGGCTTTCGATAATTTCCTTAACCACAGCATATATTACCGCGAAAACGGGAACGCCCAGCAGCATTCCGGCAAATCCGAACATCGATCCGCCGAAAAGAATGGCAAATACAGTCCAAAATGACGGCAATCCCGTGGAATCCCCCAAAATATAGGGACCCAAGATATTTCCGTCAAACTGCTGCAAAACAAGTATCATGATGATAAAGGGTATACACTGGGAGGGCGTGGAAATGAGCAGGAGGAATGTGGACGGTATAGCGCCTATAAACGGACCGAAGAACGGAATTACGTTCGTCACACCGATAATAGTGCTGATAAGCACGCTGTAGTCCATCTGCATAACAGTCATGCAGATAAAGCAAATCATGCCTATTATGATAGAATCCACAATTTTCCCGGATATAAAACCGCTCATTGATCGGTTAATCCGCCTTGAGAGGGATAGTATTTCACGGGAAGCGCTTTTGGGAAAAACGGCAATGGTAAGCTTTTTTGTACCGGTAATAAATTTTTCCTTGTCTATCAGCAGATATACGGCAATGATAAATCCGATAAGGAAATCCTTAAGTCCTCCGATAAGTCCGATTGCGCCGTCGCGCAGCTTTACCGCCCATTCGCCCAGCTTGGGGAGAATATTGTTTATAGTGTCCGTAAGGGTATCCTGCAGCTGTTCCATAGTGGTATTTATCCACGCAACCACATCGGGATATTCCGGAAGTCTTGAATTTACGCCGCTGACAAAGCTCTGAATGTTACTCATATAAGACGGTATATTGTTGAATATGTTAAGTATGCTTTCTATTACTTGGGGGACAAGGACTGCAATTAAAGCCGCAATTACAGCAAGTCCTACAATAATCGCCGCCGCCGTTGCAAGCCCTCTGCAAAGCCTTGGATAAGGCTTTTTCTTCTCGATAAGCTTTTTCAGCCACTTCTCGCAAAACTGCATGATCGGATTAAGAAGATACGCTATAACACAGCCCCATACTATAGGCGATGCGGCGCTGATACAGCTGCTGAGGAATGACGCTACCTGAGAAAAGCGCAGCACAAGGGCAACTATAAGCACACATATGGTAAAGGTTATGATTGTATATGTGGAAATTGTGGTATATTTACTGTTCCAGTCTACTTTCATAGGTATTCACCCTTTCAGAGGAAATGTTTTTTCTTTTCCGATTTTACGTCACAGATACATTATACACTAATTTTACACAAAAGTAAATACCATTTTTCAAAGCAGCGAAAAAAAATTACGGGGATTATTTGATAGAGATTAGAGGATAGTGATTAGAAGATGGGGAATAGAAGATAGAACCCCTCCACCATGCTGCGCATGGTGGAGGGGTTACGAAAGCACTTCAAAAATAAAGTAACGGTCTTATATATCTTGCCCTACTAGAAGCAAGATATTAAGAAGCAAGAAGCAAGATATCCCAACTGTTAGTTGAAAGTGAAGCGTTTATAAAATAAAGTAACGGTTTATATATCTTGCCTCTTGTCTCTAATCCTCTTGCCTCTAGCAGCGCATCCCATTCCGCAATCCTCAAGGTATTGCCTTAACGGGCAGGCGCCGCATTTAGGAGAACGTGCGGTGCAGGTTTCACGCCCGAAAACAACCAGTCTGTGGCAGAAATCCGAGGATTTTTCGGGGGGCAGTATCACCCATAAATCCTTTTCCACCTTGGCAGGCTCTTTGTTTTCCGTAAGCCCCAGTCTGCCGCAAATCCGTATGCAATGGGTGTCGGTGACAACCGCAGGCTTTCCGAACACATCTCCCATAATCAGATTTGCCGTCTTTCTGCCCACTCCCGGAAGTGACGTCAGCTCCTCCATATTGTCGGGAAGCTCCCCTCCGTAATCGGCAATAAGCCGCTTTGCCATTTTGGAAATGCTTTTTGCCTTGGTTTTGTACAGTCCGCAGGGACGAACTATTTCCTCAATCCCCTCCACATCTGCCTCAGCAATTGACTGAAGTGTGGGAAATCTTTCAAAAAGAACCTTTGTAACGATATTTACCCGCGCGTCCGTACACTGTGCCGAAAGCCTTGTGGCTATAAGCAGCTCATAGGGCTTTTCATATGTAAGCGAGCAGGCGGCATCGGGATATAACCTCTCCAGTCCCTCCACAGCGCACTGCGCCAATGCCCGTAAATTATTTTTCATACTTATCTCCCTCTATCAGCCTTGTAATATCTGCGGGCAGCGGTGCGGTTACTTCAATTTTTTCATGGGTAAGCGGGTGGATAAACACCATTTTCCTGCAATGCAGAGCCTGACGGGATATATGCGCCCTGCTCCCTCCGTAAAGATCATCTCCGGCTAACGGATGACCCAAATGTGAAAAATGCACCCTTATCTGATGTGTGCGCCCTGTTTCGAGATATACCTCAAGGAAAGTGCAGTAATCGTTCTGACACAGCGCCTTATAGTGAGTAACCGCCCTTTTGCCGTCCTCACGAACGGTTCTTTTTATCACTGATTCACGTTCTCTCACTATGGGAAGATCGATAGCTCCGCTGCCATTGATTTTTCCCTCTGCGGCGCAGTAGTATATTTTCTTAATATCCGTCTTTTGCAAAGCTTCGGCGGAAAAGGCGTCCTTTGCGCAAAGGCACAGCCCTGACGTATCCCTGTCCAGTCTGTTTACGGGGCGAAAGGACAAATCGGGATAATTGGCGGCGAAGCAATTTCCCAAGGTATCGCTTCTGTGACCTGCCGACGGATGAACGGGCATATTACCGCTTTTGTTGTAGATAACAATACCCTCGTCCTCGTATACGACCGGAACATAAAGCCCGCTGTTGGGCTTTTCGGTTTTCTTATCCTCAGGCAGGGTAATGGTTATAATATCCCCCTCCTCCGTTATGTCACAGCTGCGGCAGTGTACTCCGTTTCTGGCAATACCCATTTCGGTGCGCTTAAGTCTTACAAGAAGCCTATGGGAAACTCCCTCGGATCGCAAAAGGCTTTCCACGGTACAGCCGCCCTTTTCCGCAATAAAACCTATCACCCTTGACATACAATCACCTAATATCGTATGCTGCGGGCTTTTCCATGCTGTCCGGCAGGTTATCACTGTCGGTTTCCCCTATAATATGACGCTTGGTGTAAATGGCAATCGAAAGCATCATATAGGGTACCAGCAGAAGAAGCGGAAACATAAACAGACAAAGAATCATAAGCCCCACAAAGGAAATTATCAGCCTAAGCAGAGGAACGGGATAGCTTTTGTAAAACTCACGGCACATCTTGATAATATCGCTTGATTTACTGTCGGTATATTCCACTATCAGATATCCCGATGGCAGATATTTTACAGTACGCTGAATCAAAATAAAAATCGTAAGTAAAATGCACAGACCGAAAATCACGTCGGATAATGTATCGGGTATACTAACATTGCAAACCACATATTGATAAACCAAATCTATCACAAAAATACAGGGCACTATCACGAAAAAGCGCCGCAGAGCAACTATAAGCCGCAGCTTAAGAGCCTTAAGAAAAAATTCCCTTGACTTATAAGGGACGAATATGGACGAAACAGGCATAATATTTCCGCCTGCCAGCTGCAGATAGAACCATTGTATACCGATATACAGCGGCGAGGATGCAAGATATGCGGTGACAGCTATGATAATTGCTCCCACGGTGAAAACGGGATTGTGAAAATCGTTGGGAATGGGCAATGAGCTGTAGGAAACGCCGGAGTTGGTCAGTATCGCCAATATGTAGATAAGCAGGTAAACCATTATGGGAATACCCATAGAGAAAAATGCTATAAAAAATGCTTCCGGCCAGCATTTGGACAGAGTTTCCGATGCGGTTTTCTTTATGGACTTAATTTCCTCTGCAATGGGGTCAGTCTTCTTCATAGCTTTCTCCCGCATACATTTCATCCTCATCGGCTTCAAGGGTGTTGGGTATTTTACCTAAAATTTCAAAGGTCTGACCATTCTGCCAAAGCATAGCCGTCACCATAATTTCATACCCCTCGCCCACCTCGCAGGCGAAATTGAGAGGCTTCATCTTTGGCAGACCGAAGCAGGACATCATATTCATAATAATTCCGGAATGAGTAATTACTCCCGCATGGGTAACCTCCTCCCGCATCATATCCATTATCACGGTATTAAGCGCCGTGCCGCAGCGAATAACCATTTCACGAACGCTTTCGCCGTTAGGCGGAGGATTATCCAAGCCGCCCTTCAGCCATTTCTTATAGGTATCCAGCTCCACACACTGATCCACGCTAAGCCCCTCGAAAATGCCGAAATCCATTTCACTCAGAGAATCCACCAAGGCAATTTCACGATTTGGAAACAGTATTTCCGCTGACTGATAGGCGCGGCAAAGAGGACTGGAGTAAACCTTTTGTACATTGGGGTACTCATATTTTTTGCGCTTTTCCTCCAGCTCCTTTCTTCCGCTGTCGGAGAGAGGGAGATCTGTTTTACCTATATAAACGGATTTTTCGTTGGCGGAGGTCCGACCGTGACGAAGAATACTTATTCTGTAGCCTTTCATATACTTTAATCCTCCCGATTAATAGCTTGTGTTTGTAATGTGATTATTATACCACAGCACCGACCGCTGTGTCAAGTCACTGAATTATCTGTGCAGCAAGTAAAAGAGGACAAGTCCTCTTGCCCTCTTTCTGCGGCTCTGCCTACTTTAAGGAACCGCTGATTAAATCGTTTCTCAACCCGGTTGGAAACGATTGCTGACGCATTAATCAGCACTTCCTTAATTTTACGTCAGCTTAGAGGAATAAGCTTTGACTTTCATTCTCTGCTTCGTCCTCACCCATTCTTTCAATATCCCTGCGGAATTTATCCGCTATACTCTCGTCCTCGCTTTCTATGCTTACTATTCGTCCGGTGTAGGTTTTCAGCCATTGCAGAATTTCGTTGGGATCGAGCAGCTCCGCCGTCCAGCGATAAAGATTTTTCCCCCCGCGCTCTACTCTGCCGCAGCGCTTTTCCCTTTCCAGTCTGTTAATTATATATTCCTCTGTTTCCTCGTCCGCCTCGATAGTTACGCTTACCCTATAGGTACGCCCACCGCCGCTGCCGAAAGATACCCCGAAGCAGTGCTGCTCATGCCAATCAAGCATTTCCCTGAATTTATCATATTCATCACACACGCCGCCCTGTCTGACGGTCTTTATGCTGTCAAGGCGCAGAGAATTGAAGTTTTGGTAAAGGGGCAGATACATAATCAAAAAGCGCCGTCCCGTCTGCGTTGATACGTATATCCTCATGGGAATACCCTCAAACTCCGAAGTGCGGCCGCTTTTTGCGAAATTGGTCACGGTAATAAACCGTTTTTCTTCAATCGAATGGGACAGCTTCAAAACCACCTCATCCTCAAGGGTGTGTACTATATAGCAGTGCTTCATCAAGAAAATATCGTTTTTCTTCCCCACAGCTTTCAGCATACTGTCCCCCACAACGCCGAATTCGCCGGCACGGGAGAAAAATTTTACGGCATTATCCAAACCCTCGTATTCGTTGAAAAAATCCTCCGCTCTGTCGGGGGATAGAGAAAAGTAATCCGTATTCCCTCTTTTAACCGTCCTGACAATACCCTCCTCGGTATATTCCTTCAGCTTATTTCTGACTGTCTGCCGTTCAAAAACCGCGTGATAATCCAACGCCAGCCGATCCGTCAGCTGGGTCACCGTCAGCCCACGCTCACCGCTTTCCGCAAGAATATCCTCCAGCAAAAAGTGCAGACGGATATCGTTATCGGTAAAGCTTTTTGAATAATAGGCTTTATAAAGAGGGTTTTCGGGAACCTTGCCGCTATCCACGGATATAGCGACCTGCTTACCTCTGGCGGTGGTTTCGTAATGTAAAAAGTCCTTGAGCCAGCTTTCCGCCCGCCGTCTTTCGTTGTCATAGGTACGGGCACTTTTCCTATCGTACTCGTTTCTGACCTTAAAGCCATAGACGAAAAAATCCCTTATATAATCCCTGGTTTTATCAAAGCTCTTAATAAGCTCCGAAAAGCCTGCCATAATATCACCCTTTTAATTGCAATAGCCAATTGAAAGCGCTTTAAAGAAAAAGCAGCGGTTCATTACCTCTTCTATCCTCCTGCCTATAAAAACGCTCAAAATCTCCGGTAAATTGCTTTTATATAATTATACCACAAGCCTTATTTTATTTCAACCTGTTTTACCGGCAAATTTCATTGAGTGACTTTTTCACACAGAATAAGCAGCAATTATAACCCTACACACAATCAAGACGCTGCCGATAAAATACACTTGCTTTTCTTTCAGCGATATGTTATAATGAAAATAGGTAAGGAGGTGCATCTCCAATGGAATATACAGAAAAGACCCCCGAGCAGTATCACGCCGAGGATTTGGAAAGAATAAAGAACTTCCGTCCGATTGACGATGACTTTATGCGGGAGTTGTTCAGAAATGACATTCCGCTGGTGCAAAATGTGCTGAGAATTATCACGGGAATTGAGGATTTGACCATAGTCAAACAGGTTACGCAATATGATATGCACAGACTTGCAGGCGCAAGATCCCTTTGTCTTGACGTTTTTGCAACAGACAGCAGCGGCAGACACTTTGACTTGGAAATACAAAGAGCCGACAGCGGTGCCACGCCCCGACGTGCAAGATTTCATTCAAGCGCCATGGACGTTGAATATCTGGGTGCGGGTGAGGAATTTGCAAATCTGCCGATTACCTACACAATTTTCATCACTGAAAATGATGTACGTGGCAAGGGCGAAAAAATATACACATACAGCATGAGGGATGACATAACCTCGGAGGCACTTGATGACGGCAGGCATATTATTTTCGTAAACGGCGCATACAATAATGAGAACGATAAATCGGCGCTTGCCAATCTGATACATGATTTTCGCTGCAATAATGCAGACGATATGCTTCTGAACGATTTAGCGGAAAGAACAAGGTATTTTAAGGAAAATGAGGAAGGAGTGAGTACTATGTGCAAAGCTATCGAAGATATGAAAAAAGAAGTGGCGTACCGAACTGATTTGAAGGCAAGAATTAATTTTGCCATTAGTTTAATAAATGATGGCTTATATCCCCTTTCAAAAATAGCATCATTAACACAGCTGTCCGAAGCAGACGTTCAAGAGTTGGCTCATTCTTTGAACAGCAACAGCTGATATGGAGTGAGTACTATGTGCAAAGTTATCGAAGATATGAAAAAAGAAGTGGCGTTAAGGGAGAAAATCAAGACCGCAGTAAATCTTCTAAAAAAGAATCTTCTTTCATATGAAGATATTTCTGAAGTAACAGAACTTCCGATTAAAGACGTTCAAGAACTGGCTCATTCTTTGAACAGCAACAGCTGATATGGAATGAATACAGCACTATCGGGTGAAAAAGCCATAAAAAAGGAGAATGGAAATTTCGGTTTCCATTCTCCTTTTGAATTTTTACATGGGGTTTCTATCCTAAATTGTTTTATAGAGGGACAAAGCGTTAGGAAACGTGTTATGTGAGATAATCACACACCTTACCCGTTAATCTCCAAATTTACATTCTCGGAAGTCACAATTTTAACTGTAAACTTCTTGTCTGTGGGAGTGTGAGTTACTGTGACCTTATCACCGCTTCTTACTGCGGTAAGAGTGAATACCTCGTTAGCCTTGGTGTCATATACCTTAGCCTCTGCGGTCTTGCCGTCCTCAAGCTCGTAAATTACAAACTCTGCGCCCTCAAGGTAATCATACTCGAAATCTCTCTCGAAATTGCCGTATGCTACTATGCTGTTGGGCTTTGCAAGGCAGGGAAGATGAAAATAATCAAACTTCTCATTGTAATACTTTCCGCCCTCGTATTGCTTGCCGCTGATTATATCCGTCCATTTTCCTGCGGGTACATAGAATTCAGCTGTGCCCTGATCGTTGAAAATCGGCGCTACAAGGATATTATCACCGAACATATACTGCTGGTCAAGGTGCAGACACACGGGATCATCGGCGTAATCTATTACCATTGCCCTCATCATAGGAACGCCCACAGTGGAGGTCTTTATAGCCTGCGCCCAGATGTACGGCATAAGCTTACCCTTAAGCTTGGTGAAGTGACGGAGTACGTCAACCGATTCCTCGTCAAAGAGCCACGGCACTCTGTAGGAGCTGTTTCCGTGCAGACGGGAGTGTGAGGAAAGAAGTCCGAACGCCGCCCATCTCTTGTAAATATCAGGTGTTGCCGTAGCCTCAAAGCCCGACATATCATGGCTGAAATAGCCAAATCCGCTCATGGAAAGTGACAGTCCGCCGCGGAGAGTTTCCGCCATTGAGGTGTATTCTGCGGAGCAGTCGCCGCCCCAGTGTACGGGGAATTTCTGTCCGCCGACAGTTGCGGAGCGTGCAAACAGGCAAGCCTGATTTTCTCCGTAATATTCCTTAAGTACATTGAAAACGGTTTTATTGTAAAGGTAGGTGTAATAGTTATGCATTGCAATAGGATCTGCGCCGTTGAAATACTTTACCTTTGTGGGTATTCTCTCGCCGAAATCCGTCTTAAAGCAGTTTACTCCCATATCGCAGAGAACTCTCAGCTTGTCGGAATACCACTTGCAGGCATCGGGATTGGTGAAATCAACTATTGCCATGCCCGGCTGCCACATATCGCACTGGAACACACTTCCGTCAAGGTTCTTGATGAAATAGCCATTCTTTGCGCCCTCGTCAAAAAGTGCGCTGCGCTGTGCAATGTAGGGATTTATCCAAACGCAGATCTGAACCTTTTTATCGTTTTTCAGCCTGCTGAGCATAGCCTTGGGATCGGGGAACTGCCGCTTATCCCACTCGAAATCTCACCACTGATATTCCTTCATCCAGAAGCAGTCAAAGTGGAACACTTGGAGGGGAATATCTCTCTCCGCCATACCGTCAATAAATGACGTAACGGTTTCCTCATCACAGTTTGTGGTAAAGGAAGTGGTAAGCCAAAGTCCGAAGGTAAATGCGGGAGGAAGTGAGGGCTTGCCTGTGAGATCGGTGTAATTTGAAAGCACCTCGGTAATGTTTTCACCGCCGATAATGAAGTATTCAAGCTTTTCGCCGGGAACGGTAACAGACAGCTTGGAAACCGTATCGGATGCGCACTCGTAGGAAACCTTATCGGAGGAATTTACGAAAATACCATAGCCCCTTGAGGAAACACAGAAAGGAATGGATTTATAGGACTGATCGCAGCAGGTGCCGCCGTCGCTGTTCCATATTTCCACGTTCTGACCGTTTTTAACAAATGTGGTGAATTTCTCGCCGAATCCGTACATACATTCACCCACTGAAAGGGTAAACTGATCACGGATATAGGTATTTCTCTCGTCCTGAGGATAATCCCAGAATGTAGCATTGGCGGTATAATTGAGCCTTGCTCTCTTGAGGAACTCGCTCTCGGTAATCATGCCGGCGCTTCTCCATGCGCCGCCGGTGAGCTTCTTATCTCTGAAATAATACTGAACATTCCAGTTCCACTTGCCGATAACAGCCTTTGTATCGCCTGAAATAAGCTCCCAGTTTTCCGCATTTTCCTTGATTTCGGGAGTGAAACCCCAGTCCTCCTTCAGCTCAAACTTAGGCTTGTTGTCCAAAGTACCCTTGTAATGCTCGATAGTAACCTTGATAACGTTTTTCTGTCTTGAAGTAAGGGTAATGTCAAGTACGGGGCCGCCCAGTGTCATACCTCTGTTGCCTATGTATTGAGTGGGAGCGAAGATATTTATACCGTTCTCCACAGGGGTTATCTCATATGCCTGAGATGCATACTGAACATCGTACCCTCTTTTATTAAGCCAAAATCCGTCTGCAAATTTCATAATAGTCCTCCTTTATAAGGCAGGCTTGACCCGCCCCACTTGTAAACGATTTCATTGTACAACATACACAAAAATATTTCAAGGGGTTTCCCCGATTTTTTACTATTTGTTCATATTTGGGGGAGCAGGCAAGGGGCACTGCAGCCACCGCCGCTCGTCTATATACTTAATAAATACAACAGGGAATCTCTGTCGGGGTAATCATAGCTAAACGGCAGCTGTGACTTGACTGTTTTCCTAAAGCCGGCTTTTTCGTAAAAGGAATGGGACTGCTTTGCGACGGACGGAGTATCGAGCAAAATCTGCTTATAGTCATTTTCCTTTAAGTAAATGTAGAGTGTTTCGTATAATGCAAGACCGACTTTTCTCTTACGGCAGTCGGCTCTTACAAAAAACTTTTTCAGCACAGCGTTGTTATTCCCGTAATTCATAAACCCTATTGTACCTATTACGTCGTCTTTGTCTATTGCCAGCCAGAATTGACCGCCGTCCTTTTCGTAAAACTCGGTTATATTAAGCAAATCCGGCTGTTCCTCGATAGACAGATTAATTTTAGCCTCCTCGTTTTGGATATGTAAAATCAAGTCTATTATCTGATCCTTGTATTTCTCTTGGTATTTGATAATTTCCATAGCTTTACCTCACTTTTTCAGCATCTGACGGAGGGATTTACAAAAGCTTTCCAAAGAAAAGTAACGGTTCATTATTCTTCTATCCTCTTGCCTCTATCCTTTATCTTCCAATACCCTACATTTGGTGACGAACTACTCCGTATTCATCATCCAACCTAAAATACGGACATGAATAATTTGAACCGTTTACAAACCTATACATCTCGTCCTCGTCTAAATTCACAAGGCAGACGTAACATTCATAATACTCGTCAAATACATAGTTTACACAGCTTTCACAATTGGTACTTCCACTGTTTTTCATAAAGCATCATCCTTTCGGGAAATAGAAAATTGATGATAGAAGATAGAAAATAGAACCACTATTAAAGGCGAGCGATAAAATATCAAACCACCAAACCGTTCTTTTCCTTTGAATCGATTTCAAAAAATGAATAGGTGAAATTTTCATCTTTTATGATCTATTTTCTATCTTCCAATATGATAATTCTATTCTTTTCTATATTTAATAATATGGCAGCCCTATATGCGCTGCACTGTTTTATAGGAATACAAAGCGTTAAAAAATGTGTTATGCAGAATAAGCATATACCTTTACGGCGACGAGTACGTTTTCCGCCAACCGGCAGTTAGCTGTCGGTTGACATTGCGGCGCAATTAACCGCATCTTAGGGCGGTGGGAGACGGCGGCTGCGGTCACCGACCGCCTGCCTTGCATTTTTCTTCAAAGTATGTTATAATAAAATCACTTACTTAAAATAAATACTGGAGTTGAAAATATGAACTGGACTAAAATTAACGTTTATACCACAACCGAGGGAATTGAACCCGTTTGCGGTCGGCTGCTGGGAATAGGCGTCACCGGATTTGAAATCGAGGATTCCGCTGTTTTTGAGGAGTTTTTAGCCGACAAAAGCGTCAATTGGGACTATATCGACGATGATCTGATGAACCTGAAAAACTGCGAAACACGGGTTATATGCTATCTCCCCGACAATGCCCAAGGGGCGGATATGCTCTCCGCCCTTAAACAGGAGCTGTCGGAGCTTAAAAAGCTCGACACCGAGGGAACAATGGGAAGACTGGAGTTTTCTCCGGTAAATGTCGCCGAGGAGGACTGGGCCAACAACTGGAAGCAGTATTTCAAGCCCCTTAAAGTGGGCGAAAAGCTGCTTATCAAGCCCTCTTGGGAAAAGTGTGACGGCATAGGTGACAGGCGCGTGCTTGAGATAGATCCCGCATCGTCATTCGGCACGGGACAGCATGACACCACGAAGCTTTGCTTAGAGCTGCTTGAAAAGCACATTCACGGCGGCGAAAGGGTGCTTGATTTGGGCTGCGGAAGCGGAATCCTCTCCATCGGGGCAATGCTTCTCGGTGCAGACAGCGTTTGTGCCGTTGATATAGAGGAAAATTCCGTCAAGACTGCCGCCGAAAATGCCCAAAAGAACGGCATTGACAGTGCCGACTACACAGTTTACGCGGGAGATATTATAACAAATGATGCCCTCAGAGAAAAAATCGGGAACGGATACAAGATTATCACTGCAAACATAGTTGCCGATGTGATAATTGCCATGAGCGGCAGATTCGGGGAATTTCTCACCCGTGACGGCGTTGTGATAATTTCCGGAATAATAAAGGAACGCAGTGCGGAGGTTATAGCAGCAATGGAGGATAAGGGGTTTAATCTGATAGAATTTAGGGAATCCTCCGGCTGGTCGGCTGCGGTAATGAGCTATTAAGCGCAATAATATTAAGCAAAGGCGGGAGCTGACCTCCCGCCTTTTATTTATACGAACAGGTTATCGGCTCGTTTCAATTGGTTTCGCTGAAATTTCCCAAGAATTTAAAATATCCCAGTGAATTTTTCATATCATCAAGGAACGCCGCCACCTTTTTGTCACTGTACCTGCCGTCAAAATCAAGTATCATAAACGCTTCAAAATCGGTACCCTTAACAGCCTTATTTACTATACGCTTAAGGTTAAGACCGTTTACGGCGAACTTTGTCAAAACACGGTACAATCCGCCCGCTGTGTGGGGAACGGAGAACATTACAGATATGGTATGGGCATCGGCGGGAGCATAGAACCTATTGGAGAAGCAGATAAACTTAGTGTAATTGGGGTATGCGTCCGCCGCCTTTTCCTCCAGTATCTCCAGTCCGTTTATTTCCGCACAGTGCTTTGAGCAAATGCAGGCTATGCTCTTATCTCCCTTTTCCCTAACCATCTTTGCGGCAAGTGCCGTATTGGCAAATGGAAGCTGTTCAAATCCCATTCTCCTTAAAAATTCGGAGCATTGATCCAGTGCCTCCTGTTTGGAAAACACACGCTTTATCCCCTCGATATCCGCGCCCTTTACAGCCGCCAGACAGTGGGTTATTTCCACTCGGATAATATTAGTTATGTAAAAGTCATGCGACGCCATAAGCTCATAGGTTTCGGCAATAGATCCCACTGTGGAGTTTTCAAGGGGAAGTATTCCGAAATCGGCTCTGCCGCTTTCCACAATACCCACAACGTCCTTGAAATTCTCGAAAAATCGAATGGATTTATTTACGCCGAAAAGCTTCTTGCACGCTTCCTCGTTATAAGAGCCTGTAGCTCCCTGACACGCTATAACCTGAGCCTCCTGCGGCAAAAACTGTTTCGGCACACCGTAAATAAGCTCTGCATTAGAATTTCTCTCCGCTTGAAGGCATTTGCTTATATCCATAATATTGGTAAAAAGCAGAGCCGATGCTTGGGAGAACTCTTCGGGGGACTGTGCCTTTACACGCTCGATAATCTGATCCTCTCTCCCCCCTTGAACGATAGGCAGGGAATTATTTTTTTTATAATCCGCTACCTGCATACAAAGCTCCATACGCTGTACAAAAAGCGAGAGCATATCGTCATCGATAGCATCAATTTTACTTCTTATTTCACTTAAATTCATGAGATTTCTCCAATCGTTTTATAATTACGGGCAGTCTGTGACCACCGTGTGTTGCTAAGCAACACTGCGCAATGCTCCAAAATGCAATGTTAAGAGAATAGCGAACAGCTTTTCCACTCGTTTCACAACAAGAAAAGCATTTGACAACAGAACGCCTTTTATACGGTAACGAGTGTATTTTGTTCACAGTGCCGCCCTACAATGTTCACTACCGCGTTGGTTTATCTACCGCCGATGACTGCGTGAATACCCCGTCACTACCAGCCCTCTAACTTATATCCGCCAAGTCCAGATACGCTGCACCGTTTTGTGCAATATAGTCCTTTCTGCCTTGCAGATTATCCCCCAAAAGCAGGTCGAATACCCTCGCAGTTTCCTCCACGTTCGACGGCATTACCTTTATAAGCCGCCTTGTTTCCGGGTTCATCGTGGTAAGGGACATCATCTCGGGATCATTCTCGCCAAGTCCTTTTGAACGATCTATCTTGTATTTCTCCGTGCCTATCTTTTCCAGTATTTCCGTCTTTTCCTTTTCATTGTAGGCGAAATAGGTCATCTTCTTGGTGGTTATCTCGAAAAGCGGCGATTCCGCTATATATACATAACCCTTTTCTATAAGCGTTGGGGTAAGCCTGTACAGCATAGTCAGAACCAGCGTCCTTATCTGGAATCCGTCTACGTCCGCATCGGTACAGATTACCACCTTGTTCCAGCGGAAATTATCCATGCTGAATGTGGATAAATCCTTGTTCGCCTTTGACGTTACCTCAACTCCGCACCCCAAAACCTTGATAAGGTCGGTAATAATATCGTTCTTGAATATCTTGTCGTAGTCCGCTTTCAAACAGTTGAGTATCTTTCCCCTTATGGGTATAATAGCTTGAAATTCCGCATTTCTCGCCGTCTTGCACGAGCCTAAAGCCGAATCTCCCTCCACTATATATATTTCACGCTTCGTAAGATCCTTGGAACGGCAGTCTACAAACTTTTCTACCATATTTGCAAGGTCAATGCTCTTGGTAAGCTTCTTTGCGGAGTTTATCCTTGCATTTTCCGCCGACTCTCTGCTTCGCTTGTTTATCATAAGCTGTTCGCAGATTTTCAGCGCCTCGTCGGGATTTTCTATAAAATAAACCTCTAAGTTGTGTTTGAGGAAATCCACCGTGTTATCGTAGATTGCCTTGTTATTAATCGCCTTTTTGGTCTGATTTTCATATGAAGTGGATGTGGAAAATGACGACATTACCATAACAAGGCTGTCCTCTATATCCTCGTCCTTAATGGAAGCCTCGTTCGCCTTATACTTATTATTTGCCTTCATATAGCCGTCAATGAACTTTCTGAAAGCCATTGCCACAGCCTTTTTGGTTGACCCGCCATGTTCCAAGAAGCTGGAGTTATGGTAATACTCTTGGGCTTTAACCTTGTTGGAAAAGGTAAAGGCGCAGGAAATTTTCATGCGGTATTCGGGAAGATCCGCCCTGTCCCGTCCCTTTCTCTCGCAGGAGTAGCTTTGCAGGGAGGTAAGCGCATTATCCCCTACTATTTCCTTAAGATAATCGGTAATACCGTTTTCATAAATATATTCGTTTTCAAGGAAGCCGCTCTCCGTTTCACGGCGGAAAATAAACCGAATTTTCGGGTTGACAACCGCTTGCTTTTTCAGCATTTCCTCAAAATAGGAGGGATCGATATCAACGGCGGTAAAGACCTCGTCATCGGGCTTCCAGCGGGTAATGGTACCTGTGCGCCGTGTTTTTGTAGGCTCCTTGCCCAGTCCGCCCACATTCTTACCCTTTTCAAAGTGCAGACTGTACTTAAAGCCGTCACGGTAAACGGTAACGTCCATATATTCGGAGGAATACTGTGTAGCGCAGGCGCCCAGACCGTTTAAACCGAGGGAGTATTCATAATCGCCGTTTGCGTCATTATTTCCGTATTTACCGCCCGCATAAAGCTCGCAGTAAACCAGCTCCCAGTTATAACGCTGTTCCTTGCTGTTAAAGTCAACGGGACAGCCCCGTCCGAAGTCCTCCACCTCCACAGAGCCGTCACGGTAATAGGTAACGATAATCTTATCGCCATTACCGTCCCGCGCCTCATCGATAGAGTTTGAAATTATCTCAAAAACGGAATGCTTACAGCCCTCAATATCGTCCGACCCGAAAATAACGGCGGGGCGTTTTCTCACACGCTCCTCGCCCTTAAGGGTAACAATACTTTCGTTGCTATACTCGTTCTTTTTTTTAGGCATTGTATATTTCCTTTCTTGACGGAGTGTCCTATTAGAGGCAATTTAACCGCCCCTTAGCTCCGCATTCCACACTCTATACTTCTCGATTAAGTACATTCCGTTAGGTTCATGGCAAACCTTGCCCTTTTGCTGCAAACAGTCTTGCCGCTGCTGTCGATAACGATAATACGCCCGCCGTCGGATACGGCAATGCTGCCGTCACTGCACAGCATATAATCAAGCACCCCTCGCGCTATGATTTCCTCGCTGCCGTCCGCCGTGCGCTTTATCAGCACCCTCGAAAGCGGCATAAGCGCTATGGCTTCGCCCTTGCGGCTCTCCACTTTGGCTATCTTGTCCGCTTTTATTACGTTTCCCTCTATGATAACGTCCTTCTTGGAACGATTTCTCGATTTTAACATATCGTCAGGGTTGTCCCCGCTTTTCAAGGACTCCCCTCCCCACATCATACACATAAAGTTAAGCCAGCCGAAAAGCCCCTGTATTATCCTGTACGGGAACAGAATAAAATCCTTTATCGCATTCCCTACGCCCTTGGATTCCCGATAATTCTGACGTATGTAATACAGACTTCCGTCCGCGCCCTCTTTAAGGCGCAGATAATCATATTCGGGATTTGTCAGTATTTCCTCCATTGTGTTGGTGTCAAGGTTCAGAAATGCGCCGGCACGGGGTGATGTGGCTGCTATACTGCCGTGCCTATTTCTTGCATATCCCGCAGTGGAAAAATAAATCCCGTTTTTTGTCCTGCTCCAGCTGGGAAATTCCTCTGTGGTATCACCGTCGGTATATTCGGTATAAACGGCGCTTGGCGGAGTAATGCCGGCAATATGAAGTGATGACGGAGATGACCCCATGCTTACGGCATTTTTCCCGTTATAGCAGTCAAATGAGCCGAAATACATACTTCTTCCCGACAAGATAAGTCCCTCGTCGGTATCGGAAGCGTCATAGCTGCGGCTGTACATACCGCCCGACTCGTCCAATATAACGGAATATATAAGCTGCCCGCCAATATCGCCCAGTCCGCTGACAGTCGCAGGCACCTCCAATCGCTCGTCATAGCTCATCGCCGTTCCCGTAAACTGCGCGCCCCTGCCTGTGGTTTTCCACTCGTTGCGTCTGCGTATGTCGTCCAGTATATTCTTGTACTTATTTATCCTCTCGCAGGGAATTTCGGTAACCCCCTGAAAATCGGTGGAATAAATCTTATTGTTTGAAGTATATGCTATTTTCATGATAAAACTCCCTTTGATGTTTGATATAGCTTGATATTAAATACTAAACAGACAGATATGCAATGGGAAAATAATGTCACGCAAAGCTGTATGGTAGCAATTCATTACCATACAATTTTGCTTTCTCAAAAAAATCAGCCGTTATAAGTATACCACATCGGAGAAAAAAATGCAACAATCAAAACCAAATTTTTCGCCGAAATCAATAAAGGTTCACGTTAAAATGGAATCGTACAGCAGAAAGGCAATTTCAGTCCTCACACCCCCACAAGCACAAATATCACTCGTCCGAATTTGCGACAGGTAAGCCGCCGGCTGACTGCATATCCGCCGCAGGCTTTTTTATAGCATTTACTTCTAATTAGAGGGCATAAAATTTGTGCATATTTCAGCAAAATTTTATAAAGCATTGATTTTTCTTTATTTGTGTGATATACTGGGGGATAGAAAAAAGAAGTAAGAGAATAGAAGAAATAAAATCCTATACTTTTTCTTTGAATTGCTTTCAATGTCGTGAACGAGTAAATTTCTATCCTCTATTCTCTATTCTCTATTTTTTAATAGATGTGTTTTTGTTTGTTTTTCGCATACTGACAAAAATAAACATACATTTGAAACGTTGTTTCAGCTATTGATGCTTGATACAAATTTGCAAGCCTGCAATATTATCCCGATAACGTTTCGCATTTGGAGGAAATGATAATGCCTTACCCTATGATAGCACCGGCCTTTTTTAAGGAGTTCACATCAACGACTGACAAAGATGCCGCCCATGCAGACTATATTTTTACCGCATCCCCCGCTGCGCTGGAATGTGTCTTTCCCCTCAATCAGGAAGTGATTATCAGAAAGCTGATGGATACGAAAGAGCCCCTGCAGTTTATGATGACAAACCTTAAGCCGGAGCATGAGGAAAAGTACACCAAGGATGCCGAGGAGCTTATTGCGGGGCACCCTCATCTTAAATATTACTGGCCCTTGAGATCTCTTACAATGAATATCCTGCAGAACCGCAGATATGTGTTTGAAAAGCGTATGCTGCTGCTGAATTTTGCCCTGAAAACCGTACAAGGTATGATGGATTACGAGGATGAATACAACAGGACGGGTAAAATCCCCGATACCGCCGAGGGAAGCGCGCCTCCCCCGCCGCCGGAGGAAATTCCGAACCTTATCCCCCAGTTTGTGGCACAGTTTTTATCTACCCAAGATCATGACGATGTAATGAACTATTTTTCCTCTATAAAGCCTAATTTCGCTTACAGTCTGTGTGACGGAATGTCACTGCTTACCGTACTCCCCACAAATCCCGATTTTGACAAGGTGAAATATAATATCTTCAAGAACCTGCAAATGAGTCCGAATTTAAAGCAGTTTAAGTATAACTCCGGAATTTATATGCCCCTTAAAAAGGCTTATTATGAGGATTTCCTCAAGGACAGAGAGCATTATATCGAGCATATTATGGTAAACTATGTATGGACAAACTGTATGCCCTTTGCCGACTATTCCATGTCCGTATGGGATAATTTTGTGTATTTCAATACACTTTTCAATGCAATAAAGGTAATGCTTACCTGCTATATGAAGGATCGCAATGACGATGACTTTGTTTTCGCCGTAAAGGCATTCGATATCGCTTTGAGTGAAGCCAAGGGCAAAAACTTTGTAAGATGTATTGCCGAAGCAAACCACAAGGAGGGTCTTGCAAATAACGGTGATATGGCTATACTTGCCATGAGCTGATACGAGTAAAATAAAAAGGCAGGCGGCGGTACACTGTACGCTGCCTGCCCACTTCCGCCGACAGGGCGTAAAAGAAAGGATTACAGCTATGAATGAAAATCTTTACACTGTACACATGGGAAAAGCCAAGTGTGCTGTTGACTTGGGCGACGGCTCGGAAAGAGGCGAGTATGTAAACCAAGACTACATACTCCATAAAATGGGCAGACCCCACAGAAGTATAAGCCTTATGTACTGCTACTATCCACATGACGCGGGCTGGCCGGGAAGAGCCTCCGTGGTACATAATAACCCCGATGTGTCCTTTGCATGGGATTTTCCCTATGACGATTATTTCACCTACAAGGGCGGTCTGGGCGGAAGCACCGATGATGAACCCTTTACATACATGAGGGATGTACGCCGTCACGGACAGGACGTAAATCTTACCCTTACCATTGACCCTAAGTGTACCGATGAGGAGCTTATTGCAATTGCCAAGGATATGAAGCCCTTTGGCAGAATGTTCATACGTATTAACCATGAGGCAACGGGAAACTGGTTTTCCTTTACCAAGAGGGCAAGCTACAAGGAGATAGGCGACTTTTTCGTACATTTCACCGATATTCTCCATGAATATGCTCCTAACGTAAAAACCGTTATGTGCATTGGCGGAATTAAGGATCTCAGCAAGACCGAAATGGAAATGGAAGATGAGTTCAAGGCAACCGTGCCCTCCGCCGATGTGTGGTCGGTTGATAAATATATGGCTCTGCACTGGGGCTGGCCCTACGATGTTGCGGAAAAGGGCGGCAACAGCCATGCACGCAGCAAGGTAAGCGATATTTATGCCAAGACAAAGGCAAGCTTTGAGCGCTTTAAGCTTTTAAACGGCGGCGTTGGCAAGCCTATGGCAATGGCTGAATTCAATGCGGACGGCGATGTAACCGGTCCCTACGACCAGGCGGCTATGGTAAAGGAGTTCTGCGACACTGTTGTCAAGGAAAACGCCCGGTGGCTCAGCGACTTTACCATGTACCAATTCAGAGATAGGGGCAGACTGGGACTTGAGATTGAGGATCCCAACAATCAGGATGTGGGAATAGAACAGCCTGTTATGTCCGCTTATAAGGAAATAATCCACAGCGAATGGTTCAGTCCCTCAATGGTGGAAACACCCCTTGAAAAGGAGCTTCCCATTACCCTGCGCTGGGGCGGCGCGGAGGATTCGGACGGAATAGCTATTCCTCTGCATTTTGAGGGCAATCCTCATTTCTGCGAAGCTGTATTTGAGGATGACGGAAACTACATGTTGGAGATAAACGGAAAGTGGTTCTATAAGTCCCCCAAAGCAAAGACCATAGATTTCATGAGCGCATTCTATGAAAAGCCTCTCAGCGGCGAATGTGACATGACATTAAAGCTCTTTGCACCTCCCGCAAGCGGCGAGAACGATCCCTCACAGGGCGATGACTGGGCGGAGAATTACTATTACACCTTAGAAAAGCTGCCCAAGATAAGAATACTGTGTGAACCTGTGGAAAAATAATCCGTACATTGTAAAAGGTGATAGCCGACATTTTATCGGTTATCACCTTTTTTGTGTTGGAAAATCCAATGAAATTCAATTCGGTCACATTCATTCTCCAAAAGCACCAATGCCTTTTAGGAAAAATACATTTTTTCAACTCAATATCACATATCTAACACAACAATGTATTATCATATAATCAACGGAAAGCAAAGAGCAATAATATCACATAAATAAACAGACTTCCGTTGTAATTGAAAGGATGAAGGATTATGTACGAGAACAATTATAATTATATTGAGGTGCCGGAGGATAACGGCAATAAGAATAAAAAAGGCAAAAATGCAGGCAGGATCGTTGCGGGACTTCTTGCGGTAGCTCTTGTGGGCGGAATATCCGGCTACGGCGGCGCTTATTTCCAAAACAGCAGAAGTGCAGACAGCATTTCCGCTGACGCAAGCGCAAGCACATCTTCTTCCGCAGAAACCGCTACAACCTTGACAACGGCGACCACCACCGATTCCTCTGACAGCAGCTCGGTTACCAACCTTATTACATCAAGCAGCTCCGCTACGGGCTCTCTTACCACGGAGCAGATAGTGGAAAAGGTTTCCCCCTCCGTTGTAAGCGTTCAGGCTAAATTTGAGCTTACCAGCGGTACTGCCACAAGCACAGGCACGGGTATTATCCTCAGCTCCGATGGATATATTATCACCAACGCACACGTTGTCCAAATCAGCGACACCGAATACACAAGCAATAATTCAGGCGGAAATAACGGCTTTGGAAACGGTAACGATATATTCTCCTACTTCTTTGGCAACGGAGGAAACGGCTTTAACAGCTACTCAACAAAGACCGTTACCAAAAATGCAACCTCAGTTACCATTGTGCTTTCCTATGATGATGAAACAGAGTATGAAGCTGAAATAATCGGTGCCGATACCAACAGTGATATTGCTGTATTGAAGATAGATGCAGAAAATCTTGTAGCCGCCGAATTTGGCGACTCCGATGAGCTTACAATGGGAAGCAAGGCAGTGGCTATCGGATATCCTCTCGGATTGGGACTTTCCACCTCCGAGGGTATAATCTCAGGTCTTAACCGTACAATATCCGTTGAGCTTTCCGGCGGCGGAAGCGCATCTATGACCCTTATTCAGACAGATGCCGCTATTAACCCCGGCAACTCGGGCGGTCCTTTGGTAAATGAATACGGTCAGGTTATCGGAATAACCTCCTCAAAGCTTGTGAACAGCGAGGTTGAGGGACTTGGATTTGCAATACCCATTACCGATGCAATGCCTATTATAAGTGACCTTATGAACCAAGGCTATGTAAGCGACAGAACTCCCCAAATCGGAATTACAGGTATGACTGTCAACAGCGCAGTAGCAAGATATTACGGCTTGCCTGTAACCTCCGGCGTTATGGTAGTATCCGTCGAAGAGGGCAGCGGCGCGGAAACTGCGGGACTTAGCGAAGGCGATGTTATCGTAGCGGCAGGCGGCGAGGAAATAACCTCTATGGACGACCTCACAGTGGTTAAGAGCGAAAAGGAAATAGGAGATACCATTACCCTTACCCTTGCGAGAAGTGGCGGCAATGTTGATGTAACTCTTACACTCGGTGCAGCGGAGGACAGCAATTCCGCAGAGAGTGAAGATGATACCACAGCAGCCGAATAAAACCTGTTTTCCCCCTATTTTATATATACTCCCCCAAAAAGCGGGACTGCATCGCTTGTTGCAGTCCCGCTTTGTTTTAGGGTGATATTTAACAGCGTTTCCGTTGACTTTTAAAACCCATTGTGTTATACTTGTTTTAAACCTATTTCACCGCATAAGAATGTAAAGGATCTTGCCGCTTATGAATACAATAACTTCCATAAACGCCGATTCGCTTAATCGGTTTGTTGAAAATGATCCGGAAAGGCTTATACGACTTTCCGAATACAATTACGATTCCTATATACAGCTTGCCGCGGAGTATATTTCCGACACTGCCGATTGCAGACCTGTTGTACTGCTGTCAGGCCCGTCCGGTTCGGGAAAAACCACCACCGCAAAGCGCATTGGCAAATCGCTGTCCGACATGGGCAGAGAGGTAGTCATTATTTCCATGGACGATTATTTTCTTCCAAAATCCGCCGATAAGCTGCCTGTTGACGATAACGGCAAAATTGATTTGGAATCGCCCTACAGAATAGATATCCCTCTTTTCCGCAGTCATCTCAGCGCCATGCGGGACTGCCGTGATGTAAATATTCCCCACTTTAACTTTATCACACAGGAAAGAGATGGCTTCAGCACTGTCAGACGCAGAGCCGATACCATTATACTGATTGAAGGCATTCATGCGCTCAATCCGTTGGTTACGGGTAACTCAAAGGAATTTACAACCTGCATATATGCCTCCGTCAGAATGAGGGTAAGCTTCCCTGACGGCAGACTTATGCACCCCCGACTTATCCGACTGATGCGCCGACTTTGCAGAGATACCTCCTCAAGGGGAAGATGTATTAAGGACGTATTTGATATGTATACCGACGTTTCCCGCGGTGAGGATAATTTCATTATGCCCTTTAAAAAATACGCCGATATAGAAGTAGATACTTTTATCCCCTATGAAATATGCGTTTACCGACATATACTGTACAGCCGTCTGGCAGCCGAACAAAATCGGCTATGTACGGACAGTACATATAAAGAGCTTATGACATTTCTCCTGCAGATTGACGGTCTTTCTCCCACGTTTGTCCCCGAAACGTCTGTGTTAAAGGAGTTTATTTAATCACAATCGGGGAGCAAGCGTAATAAATCTTTTTCTTATTTTTACGTTTTCATCTCATCTGTTCACCAATAAGTTGACATTTATAAAAGCTCTGCTATAATTATATCACAAGAAAGTAAAATCCCTGATTAAAATGACTTGATCGGAAAGGAGAAAAATAATGACCAACAAAGAATTTCATGAAATATTGAAAACTATTATAAGCATTCTTGAGGAAAGCAAAACCAAGGAAGAAGCCATTGAAAAAATTGAAGCCATGATGCCGAAACGCTAAGGCATCAATCCGACGGAATACAGTGTCCTTGCTGCCCCTATATAAAGCCATATACCGTCCCCGAATAACCGAGGACGGTATTTTATTTAAAACCTATTAAGCCCCACCTTTTCAATCAACTTAGGATAATCCTTGTAGCAATAATTCAAATCAACATCTCCCGAAACACCATTAACAGCACCTTTCCATAAATACTGCCACATAGCTACCAGCGATTCGTCAACGCTTGTGGGAAATACATTCTCAACCCTTGCCACCCATGTCGCATAACGTGAGGGAATACTGCTGTCAAGGTTGCTTGCAAAGAAGCTGTCGTAGCTGTAAACTCCTGCCCATGCTCCCGCATTTTCAAGGGTATTGCAGAAAGCCTGAACCATTTGTGTGCAAAGGGATTTTGACAATGCCGCCTGCTTTTTCTCCTCAATATCGTAATAAATAGGCAGTTCAAAGGATTTGCCCTTTAGCTGTTCAAGCATAAATGCGGCTTCATTTTTTGCACCCGCAACCGTGGTTGCATAGCTGTAATGATACGCTCCCACAAGAAGTCCTGCCGCTTTTGCTTTGGTATAATTATTCTCCCATTGGCGGTCAATCTGCTTGCTTGATTTAATGCCGTAATCGTCACGGATTATCACACCGTCAATTCCTGCGGCTTTGACCTTTTCAAAGTCAATCACGCCGTTGTTGTGTGATACATCAATAAGTTTATAAATTGCTGTTTTAGCCATAAAAAATCATCCTTTCACGGTTGTCTGCCAACCACTATTCACTGTCCTTTTCCGCATTATCCCTAATCTGCTCCAACACATTCATCAGTTTCTGCGGATACTTCACCCCAAGGTTAGTTGTATTTTCCAGAATACTTATCCCTTCATTCCCAATATAATAAAGGGAAACCGCCGTGCGGAACACGTCCCCTGTGGTTATAACATCAATATCAATTATATGAGCCACACCAACAAGAGCCAGTATGCACACTTTGCGAACCAGTCCCCAAAAACCAACCTCGGAAGATAGCTGTTTCTGTTTGATAGCCACAGCGACCCCCGTTAAGTAGTCTATGCTGATAAATATAAGAAGTGCGTACATCACCCCGTCCATGCCCCCGAAAAATGCGCTTATCGCCGTTACAACCGCACCCAGTGCCAGCTTGCCCCATTCAATCATTCTATCCATGAAATCACCTCCGTCTTATTTCTTATCTGCAAGTATTCCTAAGCCGTTGCGCAAAGCGTAAAAATAATTATCCCCGATAGTGTAAAGTCCGTTTGATACAGTACCGTCGCCGCCGTCTATAACTCCGAACATATAGCAACCATCAAAAAACGTGTCACACTTGACAGCGGGTGTATAACAGAGTCAGGAGATGAGTAATATGCTACACAATGAAGCAAGAAATCTTTTAGTGGCTGGCTATGCAAAGACGAAAGATGTCCATCTGATTGCGAAGGCATACTCGGTGACTGAACGAACCGTATACCGTTTGGTGCATCAAAAGCAGGAAACCGGGAGCGTGGATCTACGTACCAGCCAAAGAGGCTGCAAGCCCGTTTTGAGCGAAGCGGATAAAGCTCGCATCAGTCAGTGTCTTGAAGAAAATCCGGATATGACAATTGAAGAAATTCGGGAAAAGCTGCAGCTTTCCGCCAGCTACTCAACTGTAGAGCGGGCGGTCGTGGAAATGGGATACACGCGGAAAAAGAAGTCCCTCCACGCAACTGAGCGTGACCGCTCCCGATGTGCGTCAAAAGCGGGAAGAATGGAAGCAGACCATCGGGCCAGAACTGGCGGATAAGCTGGTTTTTCTGGACGAAAGTGGCATCAATACTGATATGACCCCCATTTATGGGTGGGGGAAACGTTCAGAGCGTGTGGTAGACAACACTCCTCTGAACACTCCGAGAACGACCACCATTTTGTCCTCTGTCCGGCTTAACGGGGAGAAGGTGTTTATCACTTACACGGGAGGAACTACCGGAACGCAGTTTAAGGCTTATCTGAACGATGCGTTGATTCCTACTCTGCATCCGGGCGATATTGTCGTCATGGACAACCTGCGCTCTCATCATGTGCAGGGAGTAGAGGAGCTTCTGCGCCAGAACGGAATCACGCCGCTCTATCTGCCGCCATATAGCCCCGATTTAAATCCCATTGAAAAAATGTGGTCGAAGATGAAGTCCTGCCTTCGCAAAGGAAAGGTTCGTACAAAAGAGGCGTTGCACGCCGCTGTGGAAGCCGCTCTGCTTCAGGTTACCTGCGACGATATTAAGGGATGGTTCCATGCGTCAAACTACTGACAGCATTTTTGATGATTGCTATAGGGTACTTGTAGCCCTTGTAAATCAGCGGCTTGTACACATGACCTTCCACACCTTCATTAGACGCTGTAAACGCCGCGATATTTTCTTTGAGCAAGCTGTGAGAAATAGACGACTGTGATATGTAAAAATCAATACCCTTTTCAGCGGTTTCATCATCATCGTACATCATATGCACTATCTGCCACTGCTCCGTTGTGCCGTCCGTAATGGATATACCCCTTGCAAAAGCCAAAAACGGCATACCGTCAAAAATTATAGCCAGTCCGTTTTCGTCATGCGTTACCGTCATAAGCGTGTCCGCTGTAGGGGTAATCTTGTAATCGCTTACACTGGGCGCATAGCAATAAATAGAGCTTGTATTGGCATATAACCGTACATATTCGTCCGTTCTGTTTACACACTGCAAGCCAACGTAGTAGCTGCTGCCAGCAGCGGCGGCGCACCCGTAATCATACCCATCGGGCGGCGTGGTAGCGGTGTAGCCTGACGATGCACCTACAATCTTTCCATCCCCTATGGACTGTAAAGCTGCTGCTAAGGCACTTTGGCTTATTGTTCCGCCCGAAAACGGGTAAACATTATAAATCATTTTAATCAACCTCCGTTAAATCTGTAATAATAGTCGGATTTTCCTCTGCCGACAAAATTGCAAGGTCAACCGCCCCGCCTGTGTCGGTTACGTCCGTGTCGCCATCACCTCCCTCCGACCCACGATTAAAAGAATTATTTGTATCATTCGCCGCTACAACCACAACAGCACCCGTACCTGTCAGGTACAGCCTGTCAAGGTTTCTCATATGCTTGTAGGTGAATGCCTTACCCTGCGCTACCGTAATAGCACCGTCATCGCCCTCAGCCGCTCCCGACTGCAAGGACATCAGCACATCGCCGTCCGACTGATTGCTGATTTCAAATACATTAAATCCACGGGAAAGAATAACCTCGCACTCGTCCCCCTCAAGGGTAACGGTGGTAATTCTTTCTCCGCTTGATACTGTTTTTACCATTAAAAATCATTCCTTTCTGTTATTCATTGTCAGATATTGTTATCATCACCGTATATGTAACGCTTTGAGACAAATATTGATATACATTGATACTTCCATTCATGCTATAGCTGTTTTCCCCATGAGTAAAATACACGGTTGTTTCGCTCGCCGTTACAGCTATTCCCGTGCAAAACCATGGTGAGCTTGTGGAATAGTTTACTCCGTATATGCTTGTTTCAGTGCCGGTAGAGGATATTAAATAAGCTCCACAGCCTGCACGCCCCTCGGTTGCATACACGCCATTTTTAATCACAATATAATAACCATTGCCCAAACTTAGTGTGATATGTATGGTTTTCCCGCTTTTTGCGCCTGCTTCCCCCGCCGCATTCACAACAGCAAGGGCATTGTCGAAGCTGTCGGAGGTGTATTCGCCGCTTGCCGCACCGTCAGCATAACCGCTGTTGTAGCACTCATTGTATTTGGCGGTTTCGCCCTCGGTGTAGCCTGCATCCTCGCCCGCCGTTTCGCTCTCGGTATAACCCACATCATACCCCACCGAATAGCCCTCATCGTAACGGTCGTCAACATTAACCTTAACACTTCCGAACCCGTCATAGCCGTCATCGGGGGAATATGTACCGTTTTCGATTATGGTTTTTGACTGCAGCTTATATTCGCCGCTGTCGCCCCCAAGCATAATAAGGGCGGCGGTGGTTATTAAATCCATCATACCTATGCCCCCACCAGTCCCGCCGCATAGCCTGAAAGGTATGCGCCGTCACAGTCAGCCGCTTCAACGCCGTTGTTGTAGCCCGTCCAGTACCCGTCATCATAGCCTTTTGCATATCCGTCATCATAGCCTGCTTGGTAGCCCTCATCGTAGCAGTCGGAAATTTCTGCCGTAAAGCTAAGATAAGCGTTATATTGCCCCTCATCCTCCTTGTAAGCGTAATAAGTGCCGTTTTCGGTAACGCTCCTGCTAAGCCCGTTCAGCTCGCTTGTCCCGCTCCCGCTCAACATAATAGCCACTGCATCGGCAATGATATCACTCATTATATATCACCTCTATAGTGGGATTGGTTCTTGTATCGCCCTCGCCGTCCGCAGTAACCCTTATACTGTAATTTTCATAATTGTAAATCACCTCATTGTCCGAAACCCTCTGCACCGACTCGGGTGCGGTACTCACCATAACGCCCTCATAGGAGGTGATACCGCCGCTTTGAGTAGTAAAGGAATAGTGCGCGGCTGTGCAGGGAAGCTGTGAATCACTGTAGTCATCGGGACTTACAAAGGCTATACCCTTTTGCGACATCACACAGCAGCCGTACAGCTTGCCCTCCTCAACCTGTTTTCTGAAATTATAATCCAGCTCGCTGTAATCGCTTTCGTCCTCGGAAATATCCGCCGCAGAAGCGGATGCATATATGGTACAGCCGCCAAAATAAACTGTGGTCTTGCAAGAAATAAGCCCATCGGGATAATCGTCAAATACAAAAGCGGTAAGCCCCTCGGTCGCAGCTGTAAGACCAATATGCGCGCATGCATAGGCCTGATAGCTTTTATTCGCTACATTAGATAAGATTTCCACTGCTCTTTCACTGCACATTCGACTGCCCTTTACCTTAAGCACCTTGGAGAAATTCCCGGTGCTGCCTGTGGTGAATACCTCTGAGCTTTCACTGTTGACGGCGCACAGTCCCTCAAAGGGTCCCTTTACGGAGTGAAGATACAGAGCGGATGTATTATTCATATTTGCCGCATTTGCTGTGATAACTGTGCAAAAGGGCTGAAACCTAAGGTTATTGTCATTGGTGCAGTACCACACACCCACTTCATTTTCGGAAATAAGGTCAAGAATTTCGCGGCAGGTTTTATTGTGAATCTCGTCATAATATAAGGTAGTAACGGCTGACATACTTCCCAATACTCCGTCAAGCCCCGCTTGATTTGCAAGATTGGCGATAACAAGAGATGTATTAAAGGGTTCATCAGAACGATTGTAGGTACTGTCGTCAAAATCGCAGTCAAGACGCTTCATGCGATCGAGAGCCTTAATGGTTAGCCTGTTGCCCTTACGGGAAATTTTGCTGATATAGTGAGTGGCGAAGTTCATACTGTAAGCGCCCGAAACGGATATTTTCACAGCCGAATTTGGATCGAAAACGGTACTTGTATTAAGTACAAGGGTAAGCTCCGATTTAACTATTCCCTTTATGGGAAGAGGATCTGCGCTGCGCACAAGCTGCATGGAAATAATATCATCCCCCGTAAAGGAATAAGCCCTTATAGAGATATTATATTCGGCTCTGCTAAAGACCGCTGTATGCAATTTCCGCATACAGCTCAATTTCAACCGTCCAATACTTAACCTCATCTATCACACATTCCAGTGAAAGGGAAATACCGCGGGGTTCAAAGCTGCTCTCATTGAGATCGGGTGAAGAATACTGCACGGAAACCGACTCCTGCTGCATAAGAGAATACAGTGCGCAGGCGGTATCGTTATCCACCTCGTAAAGCTTTGCATTTAAAGTGACATTAAATCCGGTCAGATCGTGAACGGTAATGCCGTAGATATTCACAAAGGAATTTTCCTCGTCATAAGTTGGAACGATTTTGGCGGAATAATCATTTTCGGTAAGAAATCCGCTTAAATCGATACCTCCGATTGAAAGATAAATACTCATAATTAATTACCTCATATGCTCATGTATTCTTGAATTGCTACGGTTGTTTGCCGATGATTGACTGTTGGTCAACAAACCACTGCATTGCGTAGCAATAAAGGTCGGCGGAAGACGGTGGGTGCAGGGCCGCGATCCTGCCGAGGTCCTTAGGGCGAGTAGCCCTAAGCGGGTGTGGGCAGAGCCCACTTGTGCCGTAGGCACAAATAAACATAGGAACGTAAATAAACGCTTTTGTAAAGTGCCGCACAACGGAAAAACAAGTTACAAATGTGTTTGCGAACGTAAAACAGTTGTGAACATCCTATAGTGCGGCACTGTGAACGCGAGCTGCTGCGAATGCAGCGACAATGCGTTCACGCAAACCGTAGGTTTGCCGAAAGCCTACTTGTCACCATATAAAGGATGTATGTCATATCGTTAAAAGCGGTCAACAAAACACCGCATTGCACAGATAACAAAAGGTCGGCGGGTGCAGACTCAGCCTGATGCTGTTATTTGTTTTATTTCTCCCCTATACTTTTCCAGTATAACAGTAAATGTAATACCGCTTTTGCCGTCGGGTTTTATTTCCCCCAGATAAACAGTGACAACGCCGTATTCCCCCTCACCTGTCAGACAATTGAAATATATATATATATCGTATCGCAGACGCATCAAGGTTGTTTTCCTCCGCGCCCTTGATTATCAGCGTATTCTGTACATCGTCATCCACTACACGCAGCAGCTTTACGTCAAAACGCCGCTGCGTATATTTTCTTACAACCGTACAACCGCCGTCCACATACCTGCGTTTCACCGTCACGGGAGTAAAATCCGGTGTAATGGATATAAGTCCCTCCGTTAAAACGGTAAAATCTCCATAGGATGAATCGCCGCTGTCCGACAAATCCACAGCCAGCAGATAATCGCTTCCAAAGCAGGGCGCTCCGTTTTCGCCGGAGCTATCAGCCGCAGCTATTACTTCACTCACCGTCATCACTTGTACCTCCCTTCATATAATAAACCCATAGCTTCATACCGCATATAGGCTCACCCTTTTCGCTTTTATCCTTAAGCTCCGGTGGATCGGCAAGAGAAAATCCCACCACGCCGTCATTTCCCCTGTAGTTTACAGCGCAGAGCGCTATGTAATCGAGCCGTGAAATCATCTCCATGCGGCTTTGACCCGTAATATACACATTTATCCTGCATCGTCTGTATGACTCCCCCGAAGTAAAATCGTGCAGACTGCTGTCAGAGCCTTCATAAACCATATATGCATCCTCACCCTGGGGGTAAGATTTAATAGATAGAATTTCGCATACCCTGCTTATAAGCTCATTCATTCCGTTAAGTACATTCATGTAATATCCTTCGCTAAATCCAGTTCAATATGGTGTAATTCATAACCATACACCTTTTTTATTTCGACAATTCTGAAGATCTCCCCCTTATACTCAATTACGGAATTGAGGCAGACATTGCCGTCCAATGTGTCGCCCGGCACAACAAATTCCACATCTGTGGGGGAGCTGTTTTTGCAGTCGTAGTAAAGCTTTGCGTTCACGGTTCGTTTGGTAAGGCTGTCCGTTTGCGAGGATATCCTTTCAAGGTTTATCCTGACATTTTCCAGAGTGCAGGAGTAAAAGGGTTCATCCTCGGGTTCGCCGTGGATATTTTTAGCGGAATAAACCTTGTAAACCGCACTGTGACAAAGAAGCCTTGCGGGTATCTGTATCATGCTCATTGGAAATCACCGCCCCTGTATAGCAAACCGCATTCCTCCAATACCGCAAGGGCAGCATAGGAAACATCGGTAATATAATTTGTATCATAAGAGCTTCCCTGTGTGGCTGAGAAAATCCCCTACAGAAACGGATTTTAGCGTTTCCTCGGTGCTGTAGCGCAGACCGTACAGCCCACCTTGTTCATAAAGCTTTTCCGCTTGAATGCAGACCGCGCGGCGGTATCTCTCCAGCTGATAATCGGTAATATCGGAAAGAGAAATTCTCCCCCTAATAATATCTGCGGCAAGGGGAAGCAGCGGAGTAATCTCTCCACTGTCCACAGTCCCGCCAAACGTTCCTGCGTAATAATCGTAATCTATATATGTTTCAAATGACATTGATAAACTCCTTTTTTGGATAATGGAGAATTGAAGATTGAGAATGGAATTTGAATCTTTTTAATACATTGAAAGCGATTCCATTCCACCAAGCAGACGTTTTGCTTTTGGAGGATAGAAGATAGAGGATAGATTTTTACCTGTCGGTGATAATGAAAGCACTTCAAAGAAAAAGTAACAAATCTTATTCATCTATCCTCCTACCTCTAATTCTCTTACCTCTATTAGCAGCGAGGACGCCCCGCCCCTGCACCCGCCGTCTGCCGCCCCAATTACCCACTAATCGCTTAAGTAGCGCTTACATAAATTCCCGCAGCCTTGTTGGCGTATACGGTACAAATACCATAGCTGCGGTAACCGTATTTCCAGCTGTCGGAGGTCTGATTCTGCTCCGGTGATTATCTTGGGCACAGCGTGCTTGGTAAACTGCAGCACCGCCGGCTTGTGTACTACCATAAAGTTAATTGCACTTCCGTCCTCAGCCTTTGTGTAGCCGCCCTCGGTCTGTCCCTCCGTTGTACCGTCGTTAAGGGTGATCTTAGTGTAAAATCTCGATGCGGGAACGGTTATAATCTGCTCAAACTCAGCCATAACCGCCCTTGACTTGGTTGTATCCAAATCATCAATCATGCCCTTAAGCGCAGGAGTAATGAAGAGTATTCTGTTCTCTGACGGTACTTCATCCAGATCCATTTGGGAAATAGCGGTTCTGATAGCCTGAACAGCATCCTCACCGCTTGCAAGTGTTTCGGTGGCAGTAGATACATTATCGGCGGATGCTATCTGTGCGAAGCGGAACGCGTCCAACTCGGGAACAGCCTTTGTGCGGACGAACTCACCCGCAAGCTTACTGAAAGCAATGCTCTGGGTTTCCTCATTGTCCATAGCATCCACTTCAAACATTCTGCCTCTTTCATAATTGAATTTAGCGGTTTCCCATGTAAGAGAAACGTCCCCCGAAACATACCCGCTTGACCTGTCGTAATCGGCAAGCCCGTCCATAGTAAGCAGGGGAATAATGATTTCATTGGCATTAGCTCCCTCGCGAGCCAAAGTCGAATCCGACTCCAAAACCGCTGCCTTTGCGCTCTCCATATAAACCTCATCAAGGAAAGCCGCATACTTCTTTGCAAGTGTTATAGTATTCATAAATAAATTCCTACCTTTCTTGGTTTTTGACTTATAATTTTTCAGTGGGCTGAGCTACTAGAAGCAAGAGGATTAGAGGCAAGATGGTTAACCCGTGACTTTATCTTTAAAGTGCTTTACTTGTAACTAACAGGTGAAATTTCTTGCCTCTTGTTTCTATTTTTCTTGCCTCTATTAGGCCAGACCGAATGCTCTTCTTAGTGTGCTGTCGTCACTCTGCTGCATTTTGGGAAGCTTAACACCGGTATCGGTGATCTTCCCCTCGTCGCCTGCGGCGGAGCGGGAAATTGATGAAAGCCGTTTATATACCTTTTCTGCCGCCTCCTCAAAGGATATACCCTTCTCAGCGGAATATTTCTCCGCAAGCGCTGTCACATCCCCTGCAAGCTCCTCCGATATCCCCCTTTTCAGGCAGAATAATTCCCGCCTTAGGCGATAATTTTCCTCCTCCAAAGACGATGCCGACTGCTTTGACCTTTCAGGGGTAATAGTGTCATTATCCCCCTCCTCGGTGTCGGGTAATTGTATTTCGGATGTACTGTCCTCCATATCCTCCCCACGAGTATCGATAATCTCTTCGTTTTCCATTTATTAATCACCTCCTTTTTGGTGGATAGAAAGCGGTCTGTGACCGCAGCCACCGCCTTCCGCCGCCCCTTTTTGTTACACAATGCGGTGGTTTGCTTGCCCGCCCCTAACCGTCGGTCAACTTACTACCGCAATTCATTACATCAAGCTGTCGGCGGAAGACGGCGGGTGCAGGCTCAGCCTGCCCTGCCTTAACTCGGCTTCCGCTTCGCTCTCGCTGCAGTCATACAGC